>VTLG01005983.1_pt1 | contig 28796 bp, 33 predicted proteins | sample 4694571 | NCBI WGS metagenome assembly VTLG01 (sample SAMN12604809, study PRJNA352737) | marine metagenome | biome: ENVO:00000447; feature: ENVO:00000209|ENVO:00000569|ENVO:01000036; material: ENVO:00002151; isolation source: viral sequences binned using virsorter ...
TATTACAGAACTATCCAAATATAAAATTATATTCTAAAGCAAGTGAATTTAAATTGGGTAAGCAAAAGTTTCTTTTCTTACCTTGGATTAATAGTGAAAACTATGATGATACATTAGCATTAATTAAAAAGACTAAAGCAAGAGCTGCTTTTGGTCATCTTGAAGTAAATGGATTCAAGGCAACTCGTGGACATATGATGGAAACTGGTATTGATGCTAGAATCTTTGATAAATTTGAAAAAGTATTTTCTGGACATTTCCATACAAGATCTAATGATGGAAAGATATATTATTTGGGGAATCCATATGAGATGTTTTGGAATGATGTAAATGATCCAAGAGGATTTACTATTTTTGATACGGAGACATTAGAGACCACTTCAATTGATAATCCATATAAATTATTCTATAACATATATTATGATGATACCAATTATAAGTTATTCAATGCTACTGAGTATGAGAATAAAATTGTAAAGGTAATTGTTCGTAGAAAAAGCAGTATAAAGGATTTTGATAAGTTTATAGACAAACTTTATTCTGTTGGTGTTCAAGATCTTAAAATTATTGAAAACTTTGATATTCAAGAAAGTGAAGAGTTTGATATAGATGAGGATGAAAATACCTTATCAATATTAAATCGTTATATTGAGGAATCTGAATTTGAGTTTGATAAGAATATTATAAAAAATATTTTTCAAGATCTTTATCGACAAGCTTGCGAGGTAGAGTAAAATGTGGCTCCTCACATTAAAAGATAGACAAGATGATGGTGCTTATGCTGTTCAGGATAGGTATGGTGATAAGGTTCTTTTCTTATTTGAGCAACAGGATGATGCAACAAGATATGCATTAATGCTAGAGGATGATGAGGTATATCAGAAACCTATGGAAGTTATAGAGGTGGATACAGAGCTTGCAATTAATACTTGTAAGAGGTATAATTATAAGTATTCAATTATAACTCCTGACGACTTTGTGATTCCACCCAAGAATGATAACATTTCAGAAGATTAAATGGAAAAACTTTCTTTCCACTGGAGACCATTGGAATCAGATAGATTTTCAGCAATATAATACAAATTTAATAGTAGGTACAAACGGTGCAGGTAAATCCACTATGTTGGATGCACTTACCTTTGTGTTGTTTAATAAAGCTTTTAGAAAGATAAACAAAAGTCAACTTATTAATACTGCAAACGAAAGAGATTGTTTAGTGGAAATTGAGTTTGATATTAATGGTCGTGACTATCTTGTAAGACGAGGAATAAAACCAAATATTTTTGATATAGAAGTTAATGGAAATCCTTTACATAAGGAAGCAGATGATCGTTCTAATCAGAAAATTTTAGAAGAGAGTATATTAAAAGTTAATTACAAATCATTTACTCAAATTGTAATCTTGGGTAGTAGCACTTTTGTACCCTTTATGCAATTAACAAGTGTTAATCGTAGAGATGTTATTGAGGATCTTTTAGATATTCGTATTTTCTCTGCAATGAATACTTTAATTAAAGAGAATATTAGAGATCAGAAAGAGAAGATAAAGACCTTAAAACTTCGTGAGGAGAATATTAAAGATAAAGCATCGATGCAAGTAAACTTTCTAAAAGAATTAAAGGAGCAAGGTGATACTAATATAGAATCAACTAATGGTAAAATAAAAACATTACAGATAGAAGTTGATGCTCATCTTGAACATAATGAACTTAAAGAATCTACTATATCCGATCTAATTAAAGAGCAAGAAGGACTCACTGGTGCTGGTGAAAAGTTAGTGAAACTTAATAATATGAAAGGAAAAATATCTCAGAAAGTAGCAACAATTACTAAAGAGCATAAGTTTTTCACAGATAATAAGGTATGTCCTACTTGCACCCAAGATATAGAGGAATCGTTTCGTGTAAATAGAATTGCTGACGTTCAAACTAAAGCAGAGGATCTCAAGAAGGGTTATAAAGATCTGGAAGAGACCATTAAATTAGAACAAGATCGAGAACGTCAGTTTAACCAATTATCAAAGGAGATTTCTAAACTCAATAATGGCATTTCTCAAAACAATACTCGCATCTCTGGATGTCAGCGACAGATCAGGGATTTGGAATCGGAAATTCAGAGATTTACCGACCAACTTGCAAACAGAAATACTGAATATGAGAAGTTAGAAGAACTCAAAGAAAATCTCCAAAAGACATTAAAAGAATTATCATCAAAAAGAGAAGAAATCGTTCATTACGATTTTGCTTATTCTTTATTGAGGGATGATGGAGTAAAGACAAAAATAATTAAGAAGTATCTTCCATTTATTAATCAACAGGTAAATCGTTACCTTCAGTTGATGGATTTCTATATTAATTTTACTTTGGATGAAGAGTTTAATGAAACGGTGAGATCACCTATTCATGAAGATTTTTCGTATTCATCATTCAGTGAAGGTGAGAAAATGAGAATTGATTTAGCATTACTTTTTACTTGGAGAGAAGTTGCTAGAGTTAAAAACTCTGTAAATACTAATCTATTAATAATGGATGAGGTGTTTGATAGTTCTCTTGATGGTTTTGGTACAGAAGAATTCTTAAAGATTATTCGCTATATAATAAAGGGTGCTAACATTTTTGTTATATCCCATAAGACAGACCTACATGACAAATTTGAAAGTGTCACAAGGTTTGATAAAGTTAAAGGTTTTTCACGTATAGTATGAGAGAATACACTGAAAAGGAATATTGGGACGGTTTAGTTCCCGATAACCTTTTTGATGAGTATCTTAAAAGATACGGTTATGAGTACACACCACTCAGAAAAAACAATGCAAGTACCAAATTGGAAGCATCACAGCAAGAAGGAGAAGAAGCGAACTCTTAAACCACAAGCTCTCCGTGCTGCAAAGGACAGACGCAGACAGTTGATAAACCGTCTACTGAACCCCACCAAGCGTGGGGTTTCGTCGTATAATAGGTTCATAATCAAAAAAACCTATGTTAGTTAAGCACGAAATCAAATCACAACTCGCCAAGTTACTTGCTACTGAGGATTTGATTGTAGAGCATAGAAAGACAGATACTGCTCAGTTTAATGTTCATACTCGTGTTTTAACCTTACCTAACTGGGAAAGAGCAAGCAATAACATATACGATTCTTTAGTTGCTCATGAAGTTGGTCATGCTCTTTATACACCTGATCAGTGGGATTGGATGGAGAGAATTCCTCAAACATTTGTAAACATAGTTGAGGATGCAAGAATTGAAAAGTTGATGAAGAGAAAATATGCTGGACTTGCCAAAACATTCTATAACGGTTATAATGAACTTAGCGATAAAGATTTCTTTGAGATAGATGGTCAAGATATTAGTGATCTTAATCTTGCTGATAGGACTAATCTATATTTCAAGATTGGTTCGTTCATTAATATATCTTTTTCAATTCCTGAAAAGGAGATTATCAATTTAATTGCAAATGCCGAGACCTTTACTGACACCCTCACAGCAGCAGAAGCGTTATATAATTTCTGCAAGCAAGAACTTGAAAAGAAACAGAAGGAGCAAGAAAATAACCCTGAATGTGAACAGGATGCTCCTACTGGCACTGAAGGTAGCGGCAATTTCTCTACTGACGATGGTAACGATTGTGAGCTTACCGTTCCTGACTCTAGTAGCAATGATACTTTGGAAAACGGGACTGGTGGCACTGATAATGTTCCTATCAATAATGGTTCTAATACTATAGAACCAGTAGAACCTGAAGCACAAACTGTTGAATCTTTAGAAGAAAGATTACAAGAACTTAATTCATTACAAGGTGCAGAAAACACTTATTTTGAATTACCAAAATTTAAAGTAGAACATTATATTCTTTCTAACAGTCAACTTCATGAAGAAATGAGGGTTTGCTTTAGAGAACAAGAAGAAGAATGGATAAAAAAAGATCGTGTATCTATTTTTGGTAATGGTGTATTTGAACATTCGGATAATGAGTTTATAAAATTTAAGAAGAATGCACAGAAAGAAGTTAATTACTTAGTTAAAGAATTTGAGTGTAAAAAGGCAGCAGATAGTTATGCTCGTACCACTACACATCGTACTGGAGTTTTAGATACAAGAAAACTTCATACTTACAAATTTAATGAGGATCTTTTTAAGAAGGTTGGTATTGTTCCTGATGGAAAAAATCATGGATTAATATTCGTACTTGATTGGTCTGGTTCTATGCAACATGTACTGAAAGATACATTAAAACAACTTTTCAATTTAATGTGGTTCTGTAAGAAGGTTAATATTCCATTTGAGGTTTATGCATTTACTAATTCCTATCCTATTAATCAAGAAATTAAACGTTATGAAAAGAAAGCAGGTGTAGTCTTTATTGAAGAGAATTTTTCATTAATGAATTTGTTTACTAGTAAAGTAAAAATTAAAGTATTAGAAGAGCAGATGAAGAATGTTTTTCGTCTTGCTAATGCATTTTGTAGAGATACTTATACTACATATCAGATTCCAATAGGAATGACTCTTTCTGGTACTCCATTGAACGAATCTTTAATTATGTTACATTCAATTCTTCCACAATTTAAGAAAGAAAATAATTTACAGAAGGTTCAGTGTGTAGTATTGACTGATGGTGAAGCAGCACCAATATCTTATTTTAGAGAAGTTGAACGTCATTGGAATGATGAACCATTTTTGGGAAGTGCTCATGTTAATGATAGATGTATTTTAAGAAATAGAAAAACAGGTCATACTTATTCTTGTCAAGGATTAGGGTATTGGGCTCAAGTAACAGATCTTTTACTTAAAGATTTACGTCAGACTTTTCCTGATATTAATTTTATTGGTATTAGAGTTCTTGCTTCCAGAGATGCTGGTCAATTTGTTCGTACTTATACTGGATATGAAGGTGATGAATATGAAACTATAATGAAGAGATGGAAGAAGGAAAAATCTTTTGCTATTAAAAGTTCTGGATACCATACTTACTTTGGTCTTTCATCAACTGCACTTGCAAATGATGATGAGTTTGAGGTTAAAGAAGATGCATCAAAGGCAGAAATTAAAAGAGCATTTGTTAAATCTTTAAAGACTAAAAAGATGAATAAAAAGATACTTGGTGAGTTTATAGAATTAGTAGCATAAATATGTTACAGTCAAATAGAGGATCTGAAAATGTCAGACAGTTCTAAGAGTTCTACCCCTGTCCTATTGAAACCAAAACCCATACGAAAACCAACCAATTCATAAACTGTCTACTGGGGTCACTACGACCCCTTTTTTATTGTTATAATATATTCATATATAAAACACCTAACATTATGGCTTTTGAACTTAAGATGACCGAACAACAAGCAATCGATGGATTGAGAAGTACCTATGGTTCAGAATTCACTGCTGCTGACGTTCGTGCATTTTGTGCAATGAATAATATTGGTTATCAGACAGTAACCAAAAAAATTCAGAAATACAAAGTATCTAAAGGCAAATGGAATCTTGAAGTAACTACTAAAGTTGTAGAAGATATTGAACGTTCTTTCAATGCCCCTGCAGTGGAACCAGAAGTAGTAGAAAACTTAGTTCCTGATGCAGATAATACTTTTATTAAGTTTGGAAACTTTAATGATATAAAGAATATAATTAAATCTAAGATTTTTTATCCAACATTCATTACTGGTCTCTCAGGTAATGGTAAAACAATGGGAGTTGAGCAAGCATGTTCTCAACTCAATAGAGAACTTATCCGTGTAAACATTACTATCGAAACAGATGAAGATGATCTCATTGGTGGCTTCCGCCTTGTTGACGGTGCCACCGTCTGGCACGACGGACCAGTTATTCAAGCTCTCAACAGAGGAGCTGTCTTGCTCCTTGACGAGATCGACCTTGCCTCAAACAAAATCCTCTGCCTCCAGCCCATCCTTGAGGGTAAGGGAGTTTTCCTTAAAAAAATCGGAAGATTCGTCCAACCAAAGAAGGGTTTCAACGTTATCGCAACCGCAAACACTAAAGGTAAAGGTTCAGATGATGGACGATTTATTGGAACTAACGTGCTTAATGAAGCCTTCCTTGAAAGATTCCCAGTAACATTTGAGCAAGAGTATCCTGCTCCTAGTTCAGAACAAAAGATTCTTATGAATGTAGCAGATACTGTTGGTGTTAAAGATGAAGATTTCTGTAAGAGATTAGTAGACTGGGCAGATATTATTCGTAAAACTTTCTATGATGGTGGTGTTGAGGAAATTATCAGTACTCGTAGATTGGTTCATATAGTTCGTGCTTATGCAATCTTTGGTAAAAAGGAGAAAGCAATTGGAGTATGTGTGAATAGGTTTGATGATGATACTAAGCAGTCATTTATGGAATTATATGATAAAGTAGATGCTGACTTTGATTTTAATAAAGCAGAAGATGAAGCATATCAGGAGGATGTATGAATCTCTGGAAAGAATATAAAGATGTCCTTCACGAAACTATCTCACTCCATAATGGGGTGAATAGTTGTTGGGCAAATTGGAAGGGTAAAGGATCTAATCTTCTAGCAAAGACTTATTCTAATAAGTATCTTATTAAATCTAGAGAGGTTGAGATATGGAGTGATAATTCTTGTATCTACAATAATATTCTTTATCCTAAAACGGGATCAAATCTTCCTTGTTTTGGTATGGACTTGATGGCTTTCAATGAGAAGAAAGTTATAATAGTATTTGATTTTCAACATCCTGTAGAAAACCATTTACTATCTTTTGATGATCTACCAAAAGCAGAAAAGGAATATAGATTCTTTGAAATGGGTAATCATTTTTCAGAAAATATATTTGTAAGATATTGTAAAATGGAAGAAGTGAATGTTTATCTGTCTGAATTTAAAGCATACTTGACTAAGTTCAAAGATATGTTAGAATTGGAAAAACCCACTGGTATGGATACTGGTGAATATAAAGACTTTGATGCTTATATGACTAGATTAGATCCTGTAGGAGGATATCTTGCTGGTAAGTTTGGTAAAGAAAAAGCAGAAAGTTTAGTAAATGAATTCTTATTTCAATATGGTTAATGCATGGAGTTTAGCGTGGGAAGAAATGAAAGGAACTATGGATGAAACTTACCCAATTAAAGTAGATGGGGATGATTACGAACATTCCAAATATTACTATGAGTATAATCGGAATGGTGATATGCCAAATCCCTTTCCAGTTGATCCACTATCAGATAATGATGATCAAATAGCACATCACATTAATCTAAATAACGAGGGTCAAAACAAGGAGACTATGGCATCAGACGGAAGGTACAAGTATCATGAGGATGAAATCCTTAAAGATATTAAAGAGTATGTATCAAGCACTTATAATGGACATTATACTGGAACTAAACATGAGTTTCGTAATGTTCAAACATTAGACTTAATGGCATCTAGGGATTTAGCATCCGCATTTTGCCAAGCAAACATACTTAAGTATGGTAGTAGGTATGGAAGTAAGGATGGAAGGAATAAGAAAGACTTGCAAAAGGTAATACATTATGCTATGCTACTATTACATTTTGATGAACACTACGGCAAACCCAAAATGACAACTGGGAACATTGATCACACAATGCCTTAATTATGACTATGAATTTATCTGACAACACCCTGACTATTCTTAAAAACTTTGCTGGAATTAATAATTCTATTCTTGTGAAAGAAGGAAATCAACTTCGTACTATTTCTGTTGCTAAGAACATTCTTGCAGAAGCAGAGATTGAAGAAGATTTTCCTCGTGAGTTTGGGATATATGATTTGAATCAATTTTTGAATGGTTTAGGATTGCATCAGGATCCAGATTTAGACTTCTCACCTGATTCATATCTTACAATTCGTGAGGGAAGACGTAGAGTTAAGTATTTCTATGCTGATCCTGCTGTTATTGTTGCTCCACCAGAAAAAGAGATTACACTTCCATCTGAGGATGTTCATTTCCAATTAGAGAGTACTTCATTAGAGAAATTGCTAAAAGCAGCAGCAGTATATCAATTACCTGATTTTTGTGTTGTTGGTAAGGCAGGTGCTGTTAAGTTAGTTGTTCGTGATAAGAAGAATGATACATCTAATGTATATGATATAACTGTTGGTGAAACTGATAAAGAATTTACATTTAACTTTAAGGTTGAGAATATTAGAATTATTCCTGGATCCTATGATGTAGTAGTTTCATCTAAACTTCTATCAAAATTTACTAATAGTCAATATAACTTGAAGTATTTTATTGCTCTTGAACCTGATTCTACATTTAACTAATGGCTACAAAATCTACAATAACCGTTGAGAAGGTTATTTCCTATATTAAAGACAAATGGCAGATATTTGGAGTTAGTGCTTTTACTATTTTTGTACTCCAATTACTGTCTACTAAAATCCTTATATCAGTTCTTTTAGGATTAGTGGTTGCAGCATTGCTTCCTTCTGATACAATTAAAAAGGTTACCAAAAAAGTTACTAAAAAGGATGATTAAATGGTGGAGGATATGGAAGTATGCGTTGGGTAGTTTCTCTGACGAAAGAACTAAACGATACGACAATCACGTTGTTCTGGTACGTACTTTTATATTCCTTTCTTATCTCATTACTAACTGTTTTATTATTAGCGGAGTAATCCGTCACTGGAATTAAATTATGAGTGACTTTCTCTTTGTGGAAAAGTATAGACCACAAACAATTGAAGACTGTATTCTCCCAGAGAATATTAAGAAAACCTTTAGAGATTTCCTAAATAAAGGCGAAATACCAAATATGTTACTTGCTGGTCCACCAGGTGTGGGAAAAACCACAGTAGCAAAAGCATTATGTAATGAATTAGGAGTAGATTATTATGTCATTAATGGATCGGATGAAGGAAGGTTTCTCGACACTGTTCGGAACAACGCCAAGAACTTCGCATCTACAGTCTCTCTTACGAGTGACTCAAAGCATAAAGTCATCATCATCGATGAAGCAGACAATACCACTACCGACGTACAACTCCTTCTTAGAGCGAGTATTGAGGAGTTCTCCAACAACTGCAGATTCATTTTTACCTGCAATTACAAAAACAAAATAATTGAGCCCTTACATTCCAGATGTGCAGTTGTTGAGTTTAACATCACCAAAAAAGATAAACCCACAATCGCTGCTGCTTTCTTCAAACGACTTAACCATATCTTGGACAGTGAACGGATTGAATCTGATAAGAAAGTCCTCATCGAACTTGTCAATAAGCACTTCCCTGATTGGAGAAGAATCTTAAATGAATGTCAGAGATATTCTGTAAGTGGTAGGATAGATAGTGGTATATTAGCTGCCTTCTCTGATGTTCCTATAAATGATCTTATCAAAAACCTTAAGGATAAAAACTTTGCTGAAGTACGTAAGTGGGTCGTCACTAATTTGGATAATGATACTACTATCTTATTCCGTAGGATTTATGATAGTCTTTACGACTCTTTGGTTCCGACTACTGTACCTGCTGCTGTTCTTATTATTGCTAAGTATCAATATCAAATGGCATTCGTTGCAGATCAAGAAATAAATATGCTTGCTTGTCTAACTGAAATTATGGTGGAGTGTGAATTCAAATGAGAAAATTAACTTTAGAAGAATGGGGTATATTATCAGTATTATATCTTGAAGAGTTTGTTAAAAGAACTTTAATAGGAATATACAAATTGTATATGAAATTTGATAATTGGAACTTTAATCGTAAATTACCAAAATAATGAGATCTCCTAATGCGAAGAGGTTAGTACCATGTATGCCTCCACTTCTTCAGGAGGAAACTATTCCTCTGGATGAAGGAAATAAGGGAACTAGATTTGGTGGAACTACTTGTGAAGAGTTAGTAGCATCTTATCTACTATCACAATCAATAAATGTAGCAGAACCAAAAGTTGATGATGGTGTAGACTTGCTTCTTGAAAAGGAACCTTATCTTTGGAAAAGGGGTCAGGTTAAAAAGGTAGTATATCAAATGTCACTTGATTATGGTATAAAGAAACGTACTGGAAAAGAAGTACGTCGTCCTCGTTATGATTTCTTTTATCACTCTGGTGCTACTGCTCCACATTTAAAGAATGGTAGAAGACAGAGAAGACCTGAAGAAATTGATTATTATTACCATGTTTTGATTACTTGCTATCGTCAATTAATTTGGGAAACTCCCACTAGCATAATTCCATTAAGAGAGAATGGTGAGTTTATTCAATGTAAGAACCCCAATTTGGATCGCAATAGTTGGCAAAGAAAAAAAGCAGATATTGATTTTAATAAGCTTTTGGTGTATAGTAGGTATGATCCGATAATTTTTAAAACTTATCCTGACTTCTTTTTAGAAGAACAAACTACACTTGAACCTTTTTTTGATGATGACGAAATTGACTAAAAAACAAAGACACCAAGTTAAGTCTAGGTGGTATTATATTTTCTGGGGTGCTGCAACTCTATCAGTATTTGCTGGTCAGATGTATGTTGGTTCTGGATATCGGAAGATGTCTAATACTATTGAAGAAGTATTAGAATCTCCTATAATATTAGATGTTGCTCCTCCTAGACATCATATATACGATGATCCAATGATCATAAGATGACTGAAAAGGAATTAGAAAAGGAGCGTCATATTGATGATGATTGTAATGTAGTATCTCATTACTATAGTGCAAAGGTTCAGCATCCAGATATTCCTTTTTATCTTCAAGATGAAAGAGGTCAAACCTTTGAATTTGGTTGGTCTTTAATATATCAATACATTTCTAATATCTCATATTATCCTGATTGGTAATGAAATCCAAAAAAGCATTAAAGACTCCTTTACGCTATCCTGGTGGTAAGTCCCGTGCTATTACTAAAATGGCACAATATTTTCCAGACTTTAGTGAGTATACTGAGTTTCGTGAACCATTTATTGGTGGTGGTAGTGTTGCAATTTACATTACAAAAATGTATCCCCATTTAAGTATTTGGGTAAATGATCTTTATGAACCACTTGCAAATTTCTGGATTCAGTTAAGGGATTCTGGAAAGGATATGCAGGATGCATTGGTAGGGATAAAAAATGAACATCCTAATCCTGATACTGCTAGAAAATTATTTAATGATTCAAAGGTTATAGTTAATGACAGTTCAAAAGAAAATTTCGAGAGAGCAGTTGCTTTTTATATTGTTAATAAGTGTAGTTTCTCTGGTCTCACTGAATCTTCGTCCTTCTCAAAACAAGCATCAGATTCCAACTTCTCCCTCCGTGGCATTGAGAAATTAGCTGAGTATTCTGAGATTATTTCAGATTGGAAAATAACTAATTATTCTTATGAACATTTGATGGGTGATGATCTTCATCAAGGTATCTTTATGTACTTTGATCCCCCTTATGATATTAAAGATAATTTATATGGTAAGAAGGGTGAAATGCATAAGAGATTTGATCATGATAAGTTTGCTCGTAATTGTGATTTACATACTATGGATTTAATGGTAAGCTATAATTCAGATCAACTTGTTAGAGATCGTTTTAAAGGGTGGGCTGCTGCTGAATTCGATCTTACATATACTATGAGATCTGTTGGTGAATATATGAAAGACCAACAAAAACGAAAAGAATTACTTCTACTTAATTATGGAATTAAAAGATTGGCTGAATTCGATCAATCAAACGAAGAAGAATCTAATTGATGAAGATTCTTTAGTAGAAAAAGAATATCCTCCATATATTATTAATCGTTGTCTATCAGGACATCTTGATTGTATTATGTTTGTTAATGAAATGAATCAATATCATTTTCTTGATAAGAAGATGCAATATGATTTTTTTCTAAATACACTCAGAGTTAAGAAGAGATTCTCTCCTTGGCTTCGTAAAGATAAAATCAAAGATCTTGATTATGTAAAACGTTACTATGGATATAGTAACGAAAAGGCACAACAGGCTTTGAAAATCCTAACAAAAGAACAGATTAATTTTATAAGATCGAAATTTGAAACTGGAGGAACAAAATGAGCTTCGTTCAAGAGCCTGAAGTTAAGTGGTCGCCTGACCAAATGGTAGAGGTCGTACTGGGTGAACCAGATGATTTTCTTAAGGTAAGAGAAACCTTAACAAGAATTGGGGTAGCATCCCGTAAGGAGAAAAAGATATATCAATCATGTCATATTTTGCATAAGCAAGGAAGATATTATCTTGTGCATTTTAAAGAACTATTTGCATTAGACGGTAAACACGCAAACCTTACTGTTAATGATGTGCAGAGGAGGAATCGTATTGCCCAACTTCTTTCTGATTGGGGGTTGGTTACTATGGTGGATACAACTAAGATTCAAGATATTGCACCCTTAAATCAAATTAAAGTATTAGCATATAAGGATAAAGGTGACTGGATACTTGAAACCAAGTATAATATAGGTAGCAAGAAAAAGAAAGTTGAAGAAAACGAATAATCTTTATAATGGTATTAAGGAACGTCTTTTCTATACATTAGGAAAACGTCCTGATAAAGCATCACTTCATGATTTTTATATGGCATTAAGTTATGCTGTAAGAGATCAGATGATGACTTATTGGTTGGATATGAAATCACCTAGTGATAAAGAGGTGGCATATCTTTCAGCAGAGTTTTTAATTGGTCCTCAACTTAATGGTAATCTTATTAGTTTAGGAATAAAAAAAGAAGCAGAAGATGCATTAGAATCTTATGGATATACATTAGATCAAATATTAGATGTAGCAGAAGAACCTGGATTGGGTAATGGTGGTTTAGGTCGTCTTGCTGCTTGCTATATGGACTCTCTAGCAACTTTAGAAGTACCTGCTACTGGATATGGTATTAGATATAAGTATGGTATCTTTAAGCAGATTATTAAAGATAATCAACAAATAGAGATTACTGATAATTGGTTACATGGGGAATGGCCTTGGGAACTTTGTCGTCCTGATGAATCTGTTACAGTTGGTTTTGGTGGTAGAGTTGAGAACTATGTATCAGACAGAGGAAATTATAGAGTAAGATGGGTTCCTGATGAGCAAGTTATTGCTGTTCCTTATGATGTACTTCAGTTAGGATATCGAGTAAATTCTTGCAATCGTTTAAGATTATGGAGAGCAGATGCTACTGAGACATTTGATTTCTATGCATTTAATATTGGTGATTACTTAGGATCTGTAGAACAGAGTGTTTCTTCTGAAACTATATCTAAGGTTTTATATCCCAATGATGGTACAGATGCAGGTAAGACCTTAAGATTGAAGCAACAGCATTTCTTTGTTAGTGCATCTATTCAAGATATGTTGAGGAGTCTTGATAAACGTGGATATGAAATAGAAGATTTTCCACACCATTGGCAAGTTCAATTAAATGATACTCATCCTGCTATAGCAGTAGCAGAATTAATGAGACTTTTAGTTGATGAAAGACACGTTGAATGGGATCTTGCTTGGGAAATAACATCTAAGTCAATTGCATATACTAATCATACTTTGATGCCTGAAGCATTAGAGAAGTGGGATCTTAAATTGTTTAAGACACTTCTACCAAGACATATGGAAATAATCTATGAGATTAATCGTAGATTCTTACAAGTAGTAAGACTTCATTATCCTGGTGACGATTCAAAATTAGAGAAGATGTCTATCATTGATGAACGTGGTAATAAGGCAGTTCGTATGGCTCATCTTGCTACTGTAGGATCTCATCATGTTAATGGTGTTGCAGCATTACATTCTGAGTTAGTTAAGACTCAATTAATGCCTGAGTTTAATGAACTTTGGCCACATAAGTTTACTAACGTAACTAATGGTGTTACTCCTAGAAGATGGATAGCATCTGCTAATCCAATGCTTACAGAAGTTCTTAATGAGTATTGTCCAGATTGGGTTACTAATATGGAATCTTTGAAGGATTTGGAAAAGAATATACATGATCCTTCACTTATAGAAAAAATTGGAGAGGCAAAGGTAGTAGGTAAACATCATCTTGCAACTTATATTTTTGATAATTTGGGAATATCTGTAGATCCTTCAAGTATGTTTGATGTGCAGGTTAAAAGAATACATGAATATAAGAGACAACATTTACTTGCTCTTTGGATTGTTAATCAATATCTTAGAATTAAAAATGGGATTGATGTAGTTCCTCGAACAGTAATATTTGGTGGTAAAGCAGCACCTGGTTATTATATGGCTAAATTAATTGTTCAATTTATTTGTCATATAGCAGAGGTTGTTAATAATGATCCTGATATGGATGGTAAGTTACGTGTAATATTCTTACCAAATTATAGTGTGAAGTTAGGTGAGAAAGTATATCCTGCTGCTGATTTATCCGAACAGATTTCTACTGCTGGTAAGGAAGCATCTGGTACAGGTAATATGAAGTTCCAAATGAATGGTGCTTTAACTATAGGTACACTTGATGGTGCTAATGTAGAGATACGTGATTTAGTGGGTGGAGATAATTTCTTCTTATTTGGTCACGATGAAAAGAGTATTGCAGACCTATGGACAAATGGATATGATCCTAAACATCATATGAGTTCAGAACTTTGGGAAGCAATTAACCTTATTAAAGGTGGTCATTTCAGTCAGGGTGATAAAGAAATGTTTGCACCATTGATTGATAATCTTCTTAATCACGATCCTTTCTGTGTCTTTGCAGATTTTTCTGATTATCTTGATGCTCAAGATAGAGTAAGTAGGACATGGACAAATCGGGAACAATGGAATCGTATGTCGGTTATCAACACTGCACGTTCGGGTTTCTTCTCATCTGATAGATCGATTAGGGATTACTGTACAAAAATTTGGGGTATTCCACACTGACTTTCTTAAGTGTTTATGGTTAAATAGTAGTGTCGCCTTCGGGGACATTAAAACATAAACTCGCTTAGTAAAGGAGCTACAATCATGGGTACACTAGCAAGATACCATGCTGCAAATCTTCCCGAATTGATGGAGAGGATTACAAAGAACAGCATAGGAATGGATGATTATCTCAATAGATTTTGGGATGATACAATCACATCAAATTATCCACCTTACAATCTTGTAAATTTGAATAATGTTGAATCTCGTTTAGAGATTGCACTTGCAGGATTTAAAAAGAAAGAAGTTAAAGTTTACACTGAGTATGGTAAACTAACTGTTGAAGGATCTAAGGAAGATAAAGATTCAGAAGGTACATACTCACATCAGGGATTAGCACAGAGAAGTTTCAGTAGATCTTGGAACCTCTCAGAAGATTGCGAAGTCCGTGATGTTAAATTTGAAGATGGATTACTTACTATTAAATTAGGTAAGATAGTTCCAGAACATCACACCAGAAAAGACTGGTTCTAATCAAGAGGAGGGTTATTGCAACCCTCCTTTTTTTATGCTATAATATAAAGAGGAATAAAACTACCATGTCTATCAAATTGGTTCTTCTTAGATCTGAGGAACAGGTAATAACAGAAATAAAAGAAATATTGGATAAAGATGCTCCTGTTGGGTATCTTCTTAAGAATCCACATCGTGTTACTGCTGCACAGCAATTTGAAGTTGATGAGGAAGAATTGGATGAAAGAAAAGTTGCTATTACATTAGCACCTTGGATTTTATTAACCAAGGATAATGAAATAGCAGTTCCTAATAATTATGTAACAACAATTGTTGAACCTATAGATAGTTTAACAGAAATGTATTTGGAGAAATTAAATGGAAATCAATCTGATATACCTAGTGAATCAACTAAAACTGGTCTCACAGATTGAGGAAGTTGGATCAGAACTTGGAGAACCAGACTGCAAGTTAATTTCTCCATATGTTGTGAATGATGATGGGACACTTGAACCTTTTTTAAAAAGTGTCACAAAGGATATTGAATTTATGATGAGTTCTGATAAAATACTTACATTGGCGACCCCAACACCCACCCTACTTGAAAAGTATCAAGACTTAATTAAGTAATGAGATTCTATACAAACGTCCAGATGGTTGGAGACAACTTCTTGGTTCGTGGTTACGAGGATGGTAAACATTTCGCAACCCGTGAGAAGTTTTATCCAACCCTTTTTGTTGACTCAAAAAAGAAGAGTAAGTATAGAACATTAACTGGAGATTCTGTTGAGGCAATTGAGCCTGGTTCAGTTAGGGATTGTCGTGAGTTTATAAAGAAATATACTGATGTAGAGAATTTTAATATTTACGGTAATGAGAGATTTATATATCAATATATTTCTGATAAGTATCCAGAGGATGAATTAAAATTTGATATTGAGAAGATTAAATTAGTTACACTTGATATTGAGGTTAAGTCTGAGAATGGATTCCCTGATGTAGAATCTGCTGCTGAAGAAATACTTCTTATATCAATACAGGATTATACCACTAAGGAGATTATAACTTGGGGTCTTGGTTCATTTAAGAATACTCAGAAGAATGTAACTTATAAAGCATTTAGGACAGAGTATGAACTTCTAAATGATTTCATTAACTGGTGGATGATTGAATCCAACACACCAGAAGTTATTACTGGGTGGAATAGTAAGTTATATGATATTCCATATATGTGTCGTAGGATTGAGAGGATCCTTGGTGAGAAGTTAATGAAGAGAATGTCACCTTGGGGATTGGTTACTGAAGATGAAACTTATATTGCTGGTCGTAGATATGTTTCGTATGATATTGGTGGTGTCTCACAATTAGACTATTTGGACTTATATAAGAAGTTTACTTATAAGGCACAAGAATCATATAGGTTGGATTATATTGCTGGTGTTGAATTAGGTCAGAAGAAGTTAGACCATAGTGAGTATGATACATTTAAGGACTTCTACACAAAAGGTTGGCAAAAGTTTGTAGAGTATAATATAATTGACGTTGAACTTGTTGACCGTCTGGAAGACAAGATGAAACTCATTGAACTTGCATTGACTATGGCATATGATGCTAAGGTCAATTATGAAGATGTGTTTTATCAAGTCCGAATGTGGGACACAATCATATATAATTATCTAAAGAAGAGGAATATAGTTATTCCTCCCAAGAATCGATCACAAAAAAATGAGAGGTATGCAGGAGCTTATGTCAAGGAACCGAAACCAGGACGCTATGATTGGGTTGTCTCTTTTGATCTTAATAGCTTGTACCCTCACCTTATTATGCAGTATAATATCAGTCCAGAGACCATCAGGGAGACTAGACACAGTAGTGCCAGCGTTGAAAGGATCTTAAATAAGGAATGTGAGTTTGATGGAGATTATGCAGTTTGTGCGAATGGAGCACAATATAGGAAAGATGTGCGAGGATTCCTTCCTGAACTTATGGATAAGATGTACAGTGAAAGAGTCATCTTCAAGAAGAGAATGCTTAAAGCAAAGCAGGATTATGAAAAGAACCCTTCTAATGAACTCACTAAAGAGATTGCCAGATGTAATAATATCCAGATGGCCAAAAAGATATCTCTTAATAGTGCTTATGGTGCTATCGGTAATCAGTACTTTAGGTATTATAAACTAGCAAACGCAGAAGCGATTACTCTTTCTGGTCAGGTCTCTATTCGATGGATAGAGAACAAAATGAATCAGAAGATGAACAAGATTTTGAAAACGGAGGACATTGATTATGTTATTGCTTCAGATACTGATTCCATTTATCTTAATCTCGGTCCTTTGGTCGAAGGTGTATACCAGGGAAGAGAGAAAACTAATGAGAGCGTTGTGTCGTTCCTTAATAAGATCTGTGAAATGGAATTTGAGCCTTTTATTGAAGGTTCTTACCAAGAATTGGCCGACTACGTAAATGCCTATGATCAGAAGATGTTCATGAAACGTGAGAATATTGCTGAACGTGGTATCTGGACTGCTAAGAAGAGATACATTCTGAATGTATGGGATAGTGAAGGAGTTAGGTATGAAGAACCTAAGTTAAAGATGATGGGTATTGAGGCAGTTAAATCCTCAACACCTGCACCTTGTAGAGAGATGATTAAGGATGCTCTTAAGTTAATTATGAATGATACTGAGGAGAATGTTCAGAAGTATATTGAAGATTGTAGAACTAAGTTTAGAAAACTTCCTCCAGAGGATATTGCATTTCCAAGAACAGCATCTAATGTTCAGAAGTATAAATCAACATCTACAATTTATGCAAAAGGAACTCCTATACATATACGGGGTGCATTGCTTTTTAATCATTATGTTAATCAGAAAAAACTGACTAATAAGTATTCACCTATTGGGAATGGAGAAAAGGTCAAGTTTCTCTACCTCAAAAAACCAAACATTATACAGGAAAATGTAGTTTCTTTTATTCAAGATTTTCCTACTGAACTTGGTCTTGACAAATACATCGACTATGACCTACAATTTGAGAAGAGTTTTGTTGAACCACTCAGAGCGATTCTTGATGCGATTGGCTGGAATGTCGAAAAAACTGTAAATTTAGAATCATTCTTTTCCTAATGGAATTACCTATCACAGATAAAGATTTAGACACAATAGTCAGAGCTCTTGCTTTAGGAGGTGATACTAGACTATATCATCTTTTAAAAGATGTTAGAAGTGATAGGCAAGTTGAGTTTAAAACAGAACAGACTGATGATGAACCTACAGTTAAGATCTATTCTGAATCTGACGATTATCAATGCAAACATGGAGAGTGTGACATCTAATGGATTTACCTATTAATAATGAAGAGTTTACTGAAATTATTTCTTCTCTTGATATGGAGAGTGAATTATATAAGAAACTTAAATTAACACAACAGTTAATGGAAGATGGAGGACCATATAAAAAAATACTCCGTGAAAAATATGGTTACGTTGCATAATGTTTTTTAAAAAAGTGAGTCTTGTTACTGGTGGGTTTGATCCTATCCACAGTGGACATATATCATACTTTGAGAGAGCAAAGGATCTCTCTGGTTATCTTGTAGTAGGTCTCAATACTGAAGAATGGTTGACCAAAAAGAAAGGTCAATATTTTCAATCTTGGGTTGAACGTGCTGAGATCATTAGACATTTAGATATGGTTGATGCAGTTATTACTGTTCCAGATGATGATGAAGGTTCTGCTTGTGGTGCTCTTGCTAAGTGCTTAGAGATATCAGAGAAAGTTATTTTCTGTAATGGTGGTGATAGGGGTAAAGATAATACTCCTGAAAACATCAGGTATGGTAAAAATCCACGAGTACAATTTGAATATGGTATTGGTGGAGAAGATAAAATGAATAGTAGTTCTTGGATTCTTAGGGGTTACTTTGAAAGACAACGTAAATTGTTAGGTATTTAATTGTGGATTTTTTAAAAGAAATAGTAAAAGAAATAGGTGATGACTACACCCAACTCGCAGCAGACATCGAAGAAGACGAAAGATTCATCGACACAGGTTCGTACATCTTTAACGGATTGGTTAGCGGCTCCATTTTTGGTGGTGTTTCTTCTAATAAGATTACTGCCATCGCTGGTGAGTCTAGTACTGGTAAAACTTTCTTCTCCCTCGCAGTTGTCAAGAACTTTTTGGACTCTAATCCTGACGGTTACTGTCTCTATTTCGATACTGAAGCTGCTGTTAATAAAGGATTACTTGAATCCCGTGGACTTGATCTAAGTAGAGTTGTTGTAGTTAATGTAGTTACTATTGAAGAATTCAGAACTAAGGCACTTAAGGCGGTTGATATATACTTAAAGACTAGTATAGAAGAACGCAAACCTTGTATGTTTGTGTTAGACTCTCTTGGTATGCTTTCTACAGAGAAAGAAATCAGAGATGCACTTGATGATAAACAAGTAAGAGATATGACCAAATCTCAACTTGTTAAAGGAGCATTTAGAATGCTTACTCTTAAACTTGGTCAAGCAAACATTCCACTTATAGTTACAAATCACACATACGATGTTATCGGCAGTTACATCCCTACTAAAGAAATGGGAGGCGGCTCTGGCCTCAAGTATGCCGCAAGTACGATTATCTATCTTAGCAAAAAAAAGGAAAAGGATCAGAAAGAGGTTATTGGAAACATTATTAAAGCTAAGACGCATAAATCAAGACTCTCAAAAGAAAATAAAGAAGTAAATATTCGTCTTTATTATGATGCAAGAGGGTTAGATCGCTATTATGGTCTTCTAGAATTAGGAGAGTATGGTGGTCTATGGAAGAATGTTGCTGGTCGTTATGAGATGAATGGTAAAAAGATATATGCTAAAGAAATATTAAAGAATCCTAAAGAGTACTTTACAGATGATATAATGGTAGAACTTGATGCCATTTCAAAAGTAGTATTTTCTTATGGAACGAATTGAGACTACTATTCTTAGAAATCTGATATTCAATGAGGACTATTCCCGTAAGGTTATACCCTTTATTGAACCAGATTATTTTGAGCAAAAATCTGAAAAGATAATCTTTGAAGAGATATCACAGTTCATTGTTAAGTATGGATCTTCTATAACAATAGAAGCATTATCTATTGAAGTAGAAAATAGAACAGATTTAACTGAAACTGAAGTAAAAGAAATTAGAGATATTACTAGTTCTTTGGATGATAGTCCAACAGATCAACAGTGGTTAACTGATACTACAGAGAAATGGTGTAGAGATAGAGCAATCTATCTTGCACTTATGGAATCTATTTCTCTTGCTGATGGGCAGGATGAAAAGAAAGGTAGAGATGCTATTCCTAGTATTCTTTCAGATGCTTTAGCAGTTTCTTTTGATACTCATATTGGTCATGATTATTTGAGTGACTATGAAGAAAGATATGAGTCTTATCATAGGAAAGAAGATAAGATACCATTTGATTTAGAGTTCTTTAATAAGATCACTAAAGGTGGACTTCCCAATAAGACCTTGAATATTGCTCTTGCAGGTACTGGTGTAGGTAAGTCACTTTTTATGTGTCATCTTGCTAGTTCTGTTTTATTAGAGGGTAAGAATGTTTTATACATTACTCTTGAGATGGCTGAAGAAAAGATTGCAGAAAGGATTGATGCAAATCTATTGAATGTTAATATTCAGGATATTACTGATCTCCCTAGAAAGATGTTTGAGGATAAGGTAACTAAACTTTCTAAGAAGACTCAAGGAACATTAATTATAAAAGAGTATCCTACTGCATCTGCTCATTCAGGACATTTTAAATCATTACTAAATGAACTTGCATTGAAAAAATCATTTAAACCTGATATAATATTCATTGATTACTTAAATATATGTGCGTCTTCAAGATATCGGGCAGGAAGTAATGTCAACTCCTATTCATACATCAAAGCAATCGCAGAAGAACTCAGGGGGTTGGCTGTCGAATCTAACCTCCCTATCGTCTCTGCAACTCAAACAACTCGTAGTGGGTTTGGGAGCAGTGATGTCGATCTTACTGATACCTCTGAGTCATTCGGTCTTCCCGCTACTGCTGACCTTATGTTTGCTCTTATTAGTACAGAAGAGTTGGAAGGTTTAAATCAGATAATGGTTAAGCAATTGAAGAATAGGTATAATGATCCTACTATCTTTAAGAGATTTGTTGTAGGTATTGATAGAGCAAAGATGAGATTATATGATTGTGAACAAAGTGCTCAAGAAGATATAGTTGACAGTGGACAAGAAGACGGATATAATATTGAAGAGAAAAAACCTAAAACATCTTTCGCTGAATTTAAATTTTAATGACTAAACAAGTTGACACCCAAAAATACACTGAGTTTGTTAATGAAGTAACAAGTAAAGAATCAAAGGATTATATTTCATTTAATTCTAGATGCTTTGAGATACAAACAGGGGATGATGGAATACCTATTCATCGTCTTTTAACTGCTGCCTGTGGTATATGTGCTGAAGGTGGTGAGTTTACTGAGGTAGTAAAGAAGATTGTCTTCCAAGGTAAACCAGTTAATGACGAAAATATATTTCATATGAAAAGAGAACTTGGAGATATTATGTGGTATGTTGCTCAAGCATGTATGGCATTAGATACTTCATTTGATGAGATAATTGAGATGAATGTAGAGAAACTTAAAGCACGTTATCCTGGTGGTGAATTTGATGTACACTATTCAGAGAATAGAAAAGAAGGTGATTTATAATAATGGATTACAAATCTTCTGGTGTTGATATAGAAGCAGGAAATGCTTTTGTTGAAAGATTGATGAAGAAAGCACCTGGTATTGGTGGTTTTAATGGGATGATGAGAGTTCCTAGTGGGTATGAGAAACCTATATTAGTTTCTGGTGCTGATGGAGTAGGAACTAAAATTAACATATGCTGTGTTGCTAGAGATTATACAACCATAGGTATTGATCTTGTTGCGATGTGTGTTAATGATGTAATTACTTGTGGTGCTAAACCATTATATTTTTTAGATTATATTTCTCTTAATACAATAAATCCTGTTGTAGATGATATTATGGTAGGAGTATTAAAGGGATGTGAATTAGCAGGAATAGATCTTTTAGGTGGAGAAACAGCAGAACATTTTAGACAAGGAAATATAGATCTTGCAGGATTTTGTACTGGTATAGTAGAAGAAAGTGAAATAATAGATGGTCATCTTATTAAGGAAGGTGATGCAATTATTGGTATAGAAAGTAGTGGTCTTCATAGTAATGGATATACTTTAATTAATGATATGTTATGGAGGCATAAAATTTCTTATGATAACAGTTATTTTAGTAAAGGTACTCCAGAACTTCTTACACCAACTATAATATATGCAGAACTAGTACAGGATTTAATAAGTGAATTTCCTATACTTGGTATGGCTCATATAACTGGTGGTGGTATACCTGGTAATCTTCCAAGATGTATTCCAAGTGGATTAGAGGCAAATGTTGATTATAATTCTTGGCCATTACCAGAGATCTTTAAGAAGATTCAATTAGCAGGTGAGATTCCAGAAGAAGAAATGAAAAAGGTATTTAATCTTGGTATTGGATATTGTTTAGTAGTTCCTGAAGAAGTTGTAACAGATGTACAACTTAGAATAGATGGTCATGGTTACAAATCTTGGACTATTGGCTATATAAATTAGAATCAAATGATACAATGAGAGAGCAATTACTTAAAGCATTATTAGCACACGCTCAAGGTGATATCCAAAAACACGTTGCTAATGTAGAAGTATATTTACAGAACCCTGTAGGTATTGGTGAACATTCTAATGTTGTAGAAGCAATGGAAGAAGAACTTAATATGATTGCCAAGTATCAGGATCAGATAGACGTTATCAATAAATATTTCAAGAAGTAAATATTGATTCATGACAGACAGTAATATAACTTATTTGTCTGGTGGTGAGCAGACCACTATTAATGCTACCATAACAGAATTATTTCCAGCATTAGCATTTAATGTTGGTGTTTCGCCTTCAACTCCCACTGAGATGGAGGCTTTTGTTAATGGATTAGATTTAAGTACTGGTAGAGCTAAAGAAACTTTTGTTAATAGATCTAATATTACTTCAGCAGAAGGTTATATAAGAGATATGGTTAGAATTAGACCTTCTACCAGAAATACTAAATTAACAAACTCAATTGCTATATTAAATTGGATTCGTGGATATAATGCACAAAGAACAATATCAAAAGTTGTATGGGGATATAGACAGAAACCAGCAGGAGTTCCTGATAATCATTCGGGAGATATATTTTTAATATTTGAGGATCAAACTGTTAACCCTAAAGTTATTGGAATTAGTCTAAAGGCAGGAACAGCAGGTTCTAAAGAACCAAAATTAAATTCCTATGTTGCAACTACATTTAGAAAACGTATGTGGCAAAGAGCATATCCTAATGCTCTTACCCAATTGAAATCAGAATTGTGGGATGAGGTATATTCTCGTATTCCAGGTTTGTCCAATAGGGTAACTGCACAGAATTATCTGACTATGACTCCTAATAGACAGATTCCAAATACAGAGTTGAAGGATAGAATTCTTGATTTGTTTGAGAGTGATCCTCTTATGTTTGATGCACTTTATGTTAGAATGAATACGATATGTAGAAATAAATTGATTAGTATGATAAATGGAAATCTTAATGCAACGAAACAATGGATAGAACAAGAATTTAGATTGGAGAGGAGGAATGTTGAAGTTCCTATGATTTTAGTTAAAGCAATTAGAGGTGGAGCACAATCTAGAAGTGATGATCCATTAAGAGATTTTCTTCCAGCAGTAACTAGTGTTAATGCTTATCTATCATCAGGATCAGTTCAAGAATGGTTTATCGATTTAATGGCAAATGGTCACTCAACAATGACTCTTACAATGACAATAAGAAGCGACTCTGAATATAGAAGAGCAAAACAAAAGGGTAAGTTAGGAGCATTTACTATGCTTAAGTTACTTTATAGGTCATAATATTATGAATCCCGATATAAAAAAGTTAATCAAGAACTTTGAGTCAAAGACGAAAAGTAGTAAAGAAAAATATAATGAGTTTCTTTATTATTGTTTTGCAACCTTTGAGAAAAAAATTAAGTCAAAATCGTCAGGTAAGTCAAAGAATAAATATAGTATTATGAGGGATAATACCCTTAAGTATCTTATTGCAAACGAAAAAGCGATAACTGCAGAATTAACAAAATGAAATCCTTTCAACAATTCCTTGAATCTACTGCTGTTCAACAAGCAACCCGAATGGGTCTTGTTGGTGATGGCCATGGTGGATGGTATGATAAAAAGGGAGAATTTATAGCAAAGACTGAAAAAGGAAAATTAAAGTTTTATAATAAGAGACAGAGAGTAGGGGAGCAAGATCCAAAACAAACTGATAAAGAGAAAAAGTTATCACATACAACATACGATAAGGAAGGACAACCACCTGAATCTCCACCAGGATCTCAACCAGCACCTGGTCCCGAATCAGCTCCAGGTTCACAACCAGCACCTGGTCCTGAGTCAGCACCTTCTGAACCACCCTTAGTTCAACAACAGCAAGAACTAAAACCAAATCCAAGAACGAAAGGATCTTTAACAATTGCATTTGGTAGATTTAATCCACCACATGCAGGACATGAGAAAGTTTTAAATGCAGTTGCTTCATCTGCTGATGATAATGAGTATGTTATTGTTCCTACTAAGAGTACAGGTAAGGATACAGATCCATTAGATTATAGAACTAAGGTTGATATAATGAAGGATATGTTCCCTGATCATAAGGATAAGATTCTTGATGATAAAGATACTAGAACTATTTTTGATGTATTAAAAAAAGCACATTCTGATGGATATTCAAGTGTAAAACTTGTTGGTGGTGGTGATCGTGAAAAATTATATGATCAATTAGGAACTAAGTATAATGGTCAATTATTTGATTTTGATAGTGTAGAAACTATTAATGCTGGTGTGAGAGATGATGAATCTGATGATCCTATTGAAGCAATGTCTGCATCAGTACAAAGAAACCATGTATTGAATGGAGATTTTGATGCTTTCTATGCAGGTTATTTTAGACCAGTGGAAGTAATAGATCCAGAAACTAGAAAACCAAAAGAAGAGTTACAACCTATTATTGATGAAAAGAAAGCAGAAGAAATTTATTTAAAACTTCGTAAGGCAATGAAGGTTGAAGAAGGTGTGGAACTTTGGAGAGTTGCACCTAAGTTGGATTGGAAAGGTCTTCGTGAGAATTATGTTAATGAAAAGATTTTTAAGATTGGTCAATTAGTTGAAGATTTTAATACTGGATTGATTGGACGTATTATTCGTAGGGGTGCGAATCATCTCATTTGTGTAACTGAAGATGATATGATGTTTAAGTCTTGGGTTAAGGATTTAGCTGAAACAAAGAAATATACAGAGGTTCATATGGATAGTAAGATGAGGGATAAGATACATCCTAATAATCTTATAGGAACCAAAGGACATTTAGAAAATGTAAAGGATAAAGTTCCTGGAAGTAGTTGGGGAATTCAATTCCTAAATAAGTATAGGAAAAAGTAAGATTTAGTCTTCTAATGGAAAATACTGATCAGTCTTCTGTATCTGCAAAACCTGCAGCAGGTGGAGCAGCACCAGCTGGTGGTGGCGGTGGAAAGGAAAAAATTGAAAAACAAGCAAGACAACTTGCTTATGATACACGTTATAAAGTGAGACAAACAATGTCTCAGCAAAGTGGTGGTAAGGCAGATCCTGCTGCTGTAAGAAAAGCATATATGGCACAACTTGGTAAATCACCTGCACCTCCTGCTGTAAAGGCAAGAGCAAAGCAAATGTTACTTGGTGAGAATGTTGTTAATGTTGAGGAACTTTTATCCAAGAATGTTTCTTCTGCAATAGAGAAAATATTTGAAAAGCATGTTGTTACTAATGCTGATAAAGTAGCAAATACTCCTGCTTGGAAAAAGTATAAGGAAGGGGATAAAAATTATACTGCTGCATCACATGTAAAGGAAGAAGTAATTGAAGAGGATAAAGGAGAGAAGACATTTAAAGTAAGAGTCACAGATAAGAAGACTAATAACTCTTATGTAAGAAATGCAACTCGTGATAAGATTAGAGAACTTCGTGCTAATCCTAATATTTCATCTGTTGAGATGACTGAGTATGGTGAGCCTACTAAATCTGAAAAGCATAAAGGGTCTAATACTGCTGCTGTTAAATCAGGAAAAGGTGATGAGGTTGCTGGAAAAGATCATAGTATTGATCTAAAGAAAGAAGATTATTCATCATTAAAGTCTGAGAACTTTGATGGATTCCTTGAATTGGTTGAGAAATCAAAAGAGGAAAAGAAAGGAAAGATTACTGGTGAAGGTGTAAACAACAATAAACTTATTAAGGTTTTTCCTGATGATGTAAAGGAAGAAAAACTTGATGAGAAAGTTGGTGGTGCTGGAACTTTAGTCCGTCAAGGTGTTAAAATTGGTGGAAAGAAAGGTGGTAGAGCAGTTCAGGCAGGAACTACTGCTGCTACTCAAGCAGGTAAAGCAGAAGTTTCTAAAGTGAAACAGGGCAATAAAAGTAAAATGGTAGGATCTGGTAAGTTTGAAAAAGCAGGTGCTCTTGCTGGTACAGTTGCAGGTGGTGCTGCTGGAGTTTTAATTCCTGATGGTCCTGCAATGGTTGCAGGTGAACTTGCTGGTGGTTATGTTGGTGGTAAAATCGGTGGTAAGATTGGTAGACAGTTTGATAAGATAGGTGCAAAGAAACCAGTAGGGGAAGAGTATGATAATACTAAGTCTCCTGATCATGATAAGAAGGTTGAAAAACTAAGAGATAAACTAAGTAAGAGAGGTATTACTGATAAGAAAGAACAGGATCAACATCCTCAAATTAGTGAAGAGGATACATCTGGTCCATTTTATAAATTTGATCCAGGTAATCCAGCAGAAATTAAAAAGAATATGCAAAATGCTAACAAAGGTAAGTTCCAGAAAATAGGAGCAAAGGATAGTAAGAGTGGTTTGGATGTTACTATGAATGATAAAGGTGAGACTGGTCTTTCATATTCTGAGCAAATAGATCCAGTTGTAGAAGCAACACTTCAGAACTTAGAGGAACTTAAGAAGAGAACTCTTGGAAGTTATGTTAAAAAAGCTACAGGTGAGGTATATAGAGGTTCGATGGATTTTGGACATAAACCTCTTGATCCAGGTGCAGATAAACTAGCAAAGAAGGTACGCAAAAGGACGGCTGGTATTAGAGATGCAACAGATAGATTAGATGGATCCAGAGATATTATTAAAGGTAGAAAGACTACAACAAAGGAAGAAACTCAAATAGATCCAGTTGTAGAAGCAACAGTTAAGAACTTGGATGAAATTGTAGGAGCAACATTAGGTACTGTTGCAGGTGCTAAAGTCCTTCCAGGTGTACTTGCAAATGCAGGTCTTAAAGGTGCAGTAGCAGGAAAAGTAGCTGGTGGTGCATTAGGTGCTGCAGCTGGTGAAGTTCTTGATCCTTTTAAGAAAGGTAAAGATAAGAATCCTGTAAGTGCTGCTGTAGGTGGTGCTGCTGGTACTGCTGCTCACGGTGCAATCAAAGGAGCATTGCAGAAATCTTCATACGAACCAAATGGTGAAACAATTGAAGAGGCACCATCAGAAACAGTACCAAATTATGGTAAACAAGTTTCAATTCCATTACCTGGTTTCTTAAAGAATTTTCAAATTGATCTACCAGGAAGTCATGGGCATGAAATAAAAAATGGTCAATTACATTCTTCACCAGACTTAAAAAAAGGTTTAAGTCCTACTGGTGTAAAAAATGTTGAAAAACTTAAAGGACAAGCTTTATCTGGATTAAAAGATACAGCTGTTAAAGCAGGTAAAGCAGTTGCTCCTGTTGCTGGTGGACTTGGTGTTGGACTTGCCGCTAAGAAAATTACTGATAAAGTAATGGGACATGGTAACAAAAATGAAGAAGTAGTGCTTGAAGCAGATAGTTTATCAAAGCAAGTTTCTAGATGGGAAGCGAATCGTCAGAGAAGGATGAAGGCATCTGGAACTTATGAGCGTCCTAACTGGATCCCAAGAGATCAGGATCATGAAGATAGATATGGATCAAGTAAAGGTGAGAAGAGGAAACCACAGAAAACTCATGCGAATCTTCAAAATGAAGAAGGTGAATATGGGAATGATCAGGAAGTAGCACCTGGAACTGTTTGTTTCGATGACGGAGCTGCATTACCCGCAACAATTAAACCTATAGGAGATCCAAGAGAAATGTCTACTGCACTTAATTTAATTAAAAATAAATGGAGAGCAAAAGGACTTAAGATGTCCTATGAACCAAAAGGTGATCATATTGGAGAAGATGTATCCAAACAACCAGGCATATCCACGAATGTTCCTAAAGTGAAACTTAAGCCAAAATATAAAGTTGAAGAAGGAAAACTTGGTGC
>VTLG01009527.1_pt1 | contig 28792 bp, 53 predicted proteins | sample 4694571 | NCBI WGS metagenome assembly VTLG01 (sample SAMN12604809, study PRJNA352737) | marine metagenome | biome: ENVO:00000447; feature: ENVO:00000209|ENVO:00000569|ENVO:01000036; material: ENVO:00002151; isolation source: viral sequences binned using virsorter ...
TGGGTTGACCATCGGAACAGTCTAAAATGGCAGATGAAAAGATTGACTACTTTGATGGTATTCGTGACCATTTTAGTCAGCTAGACACACAGATTATTGAAGTTCCAGAATGGGGTTTGACAGGCGATAAAGCTATTCATACCAAGCCTTTTAATATGCTTGAGAAACAAAAGATATTTAAGGGTGCTACGAATACTGATTTGCTTGTACTCATTGACGTTATCATTGAAAAAGCCTTAACGAAAGATGGCGAAAAGATGTTCAATGCACAACACATTCTAGCCTTCAAAACAAAAGCTGACACAAATGTAATTGCAGACGTTGCCACAAAGATAATGGGTACTGGTAATGAAGATATTGAGGATTATAAAAAAAACTAAAGAGTGATACAGAGTTACACAATATCTATGGTTTAGCCGAAAGGTTGCACAAAACAGTTTCCGAAATCTTGCAAATGTCAGTTGAAGAATTTAATATGTGGATTGCTTACTTTCAAATCCAACAAGAAGAACGAGAACGACAAGAACGACTAGCAAAGGCAAGTAGATAAGTGGCAACAAAACAAGTAAATATAGACATCATAGCGAAGGACAAGACCAGACAAGCTATGCGGTCAGCGTCTACAGGTCTTAACAATTTAAAACAATCTGTTTTCAATTTACAAACTGCTCTTATTGGCATAGGTGGTTCATTAGTCGCTAAAAGTTTTCTTGATACCGCAAGGGAAACAGAAAGGCTACAAGTACGATTTAAGTTTCTATTTGCTGATGTAAGAGAGGGTGAAAAAGCCTTTAAAGGTCTTACAGAATTTGCAAGTAAAGTACCTTTTAGCCTTGAAGAAATACAAAGGGGAGCAGGAAGTTTAGCGGTTGTTTCTAAAAATGCCGAAGAAATGAATAGATTACTAGCTATTACTGGTGATTTAGCTGTAGCAGGTGGTTTAGACTTTCAAACAACAGCCGAACAATTACAAAGAGTATTCTCTAGCGGTATTGCGTCAGCAGAACTTTTTAGAGAAAGAGGTGTTAGCGAAATGCTTGGGTTTCAATCTGGTGTTTCGGTAAATGCTGAAAAATCAAAAAAACATATAATAGATATTTTTGAAGAGGGTTCTAAATCCTTTGTCGGCGGTAGTCAAGTTATGGCAACAACCTTTGATGGGGTTGTGTCCATGATTGGTGACAAAGTAAGACTATTCAAACAAGATGTAATGGATGCAGGACCATTTGAAGCGTTAAAAGGTTCAGCACAACTTTTAGATCAAGCATTAGTAAAAAACTTTGGTAGCATAGAAAAATCCGCTGAAATGGTAGGAGATGCTATTGTAGGAACAACTGTAAAAACAATTTTGTTCGCATCAGAGGTTATTGATACCTTCAAACCAGTTTTTAAATTTTTAGGTGATTCAGTTGCTAATCTTGTCAATTTCGTAAGAGCATTACCACCACCAATAGACTCACTTGGTGTAATAGGGTTTTTAATGCTTGGCAAAAAAGGAAAGCTTGCCGTTGGTATTATAGCGAGTCAGATTGATAGAATAAGGGGGATGCTTGCATCATTAATAGATGTAGAAATTAAAATGCAAGAAACAATGAAAGCTATCATTCCAGATTTTATTGAGGGTGATTCTATTGATAAATCATTAGTGCAGTTGAAAAAAAGGGCAGAAGAATTAAGAAAACCTTTTAAAGATGTAGCAGATGAATTAGATGAAACAGGTGAAAAAGCAAAACTTGTTTTCCCATCTATAGGCGTTGAAATAGATAGGGCAAGAGTAAGAGAAGAAGGGTTCACTGGAGCATTTTTAGACCAGTTAGATGCTCTTGACAAAATACTGGAGAAAAACAAGGAAAGAAAAAAAGTTTCAACTGAAACGTCAAACGCAACTGTAACAGGTTTGGGAAACGAAAAAAAAGCACTTATGTCAGTAGCAGAAGCACAAAAGGAAGCAATAAAATCTGTTCAAGATGCGTTATCAGCTTCAGCACTACCATCTATGGACACAGGTCTTTTCTCAAACTTTTCAAAGGGTTTCAAAGAGGTTGCAGACTCACAGAAGCAAATGTTTACCCAGATGCGTGATATAGGTGCAGAATCATTTGACAGGTTGAAATCATCCCTCACCGATTTCGTAATGACAGGCAAACTCAGCTTTAAAGATTTAGGTACGTTTGTTATTCGTTCAATGGTCGATATGCTTATAGGGCAAGCGATAAAAAGTGCCTTAAATAATTCTGTTGCTATGTTCAAAGCAAGTTCAATCAAGAAAGCCATGATAAGCTTGTTTGAGGGTGCAATGAAGACTTTTGCTTCTATACCCTTCCCATTCAATATTGCAGTTGTAGGTGGTGCATTAGCCTTTGGAACAGGTATAGTAAACAAAATAAGAGGGTTTGAAAGAGGTGGTAGACCGCCTGTGGGTCAACCAAGTATTGTCGGTGAAAAAGGTGCAGAACTCTTTGTACCAGACCAAGCAGGAACAGTAGTACCAAACGATAAACTAGGCATGAATAAAAACGTAACTGTAAATTTTAATATCAATACTGTAGACGCTAGGGGTTTCAACGAATTATTGGTTAACAGTCGGGGTGTAATAATAAACCTTATTAACAGTGCTATGAACGAAAAGGGTAGGATGGCAGTGATATGAGTGGAGCATTACCTAAAACAAATTTCACCGCTATCAATATTAAGAGCAATCAAAAGACTCTTTTAAGTCAAACCGATAGCGGAAAGACATTCAGAAGACAAGTGCAAGGTCAACGATTTAGTTTTACTCTTTCATATCCTCCCATGACTAGATCAGACTTTGCACCTGTGATGGCTTTTATTATGAAGCAAAGAAACAGAAAAGAAAATTTTACAGTAAGCTTTCCTAGTTATTTAAACGCACAAGGCAACGAGACAGGCACTTTATTAGTGAATGGGTCACATTCGGTAGCCGATACGACAATAGCTATTGATGGCTTTGCAGGGGATGGTGCAGGTAGATTAAAGGCAGGTGATTTTATCAAGTTTGCTCACGACAAAGTGTATATGATTGTTGAAGATGTAACCAGTTCAAGCAACTCCGCAACAGTGACAATCGAGCCACCATTAAGAGAAGCCTTAACAGATAACAGCTCTGTTACTTATGATTCAGTGCCTTTCAATGTGCATTTAAGAAGCGATATTCAAGAGTTTTCTAGTGGCGGAAACAATAGCAATGGTGAATTACTTTTTAATTATGAGTTTGATGTAATAGAGAGTTTGTAGATGGCTAGAGGGTTAACAAGTGCGGTCAAAACAGAACTAGCCACAGGAAACATCGAACCAGTTTTATTAATAGAATTAGGGTTTGCTACTCCAGTATATTTTACAAACGCAAGCTTTGATATTACGTCAAGTGTTTCTGGAACATCACGAACCTATCTAGCAAATGGTCACTTTCGAGGAATAACCGCAGTAAGTGAAACCGCAACACCCTCAAAAAATAGCCTTGTTGTTACGTTGTCTGGTGTCGATCAAACCTATATTTCTATAGTTCTAAATGAAAACATAATTAACGATAATGTCTTTATTTACAGGGGTTTTCTTGATGCTAACCTTGCTTTGATAGCAGACCCTTTTCTTTTGTTTTATGGAACAATAGATGAATTTAAAATAACGGATAATACAAGCACTGCCACATTGAGTTTTAATGTTACATCACATTGGGGGAACTTCTCAAAGAAAAGCGGAAGAACAACATCTGATAATTCACAAAAAAGGTTTTTCTCTACCGATCAAGGCATGGAATATTCAGCACTTAATTTAGTAGACATTAAATGGGGTAGAGAATGAGTAGTGTACATTTATATGAAGCAGAAAAAAAAGACTTTGATATGATTTACGAAATGCTCATGGAGTTCAAAGAGGGTGATTTATTTGATAAAAAACTACCAGAAGTTGACAAACCGAAGCTTACATTATTCATCAACACAATCTTAGAAAAGGGAAAAGTAATTTTTGCTAAAGACTTAGATAAAGAAGAACTGATGGGCTTGTGTATGTTCCATAAGGCGGAATATTGGTTTAGCAAAGACAAGATAATGAATATCCATGTTCTTTATGTCAGAAAGCAATATAGAACGTATAACTTAGTAAAAGTAATAGTTGATTCTGTTAAAAATGTGTCGGACGGCTTGCCAATATTATTATCAATAAGCACAGGGATACATAAAGACCCAGTTTTTGAAAGACTAGGATTTGAAAACATGGGAAGTAATTGGAGAATGTTCTAAATGTGTGGGTTCGTTCAAGACATTATTGATTTTGTTGAAGATGTAGGAGATTTTGTTGGTGATGTAATAACAGAAACAGTCGATTTTGTCGGTGATGTCGTAACTGGTGTAGTCGATGTAGTTGTAGACGTTGTTGACGAGGTTGTGAGTTGGGTAGCACCCCAACCAGAAATACCAGAGTTTACGGAGGAGTTTGAAGAACAAGTAGCAAGAGGAATATTAGTAAATAAATTCACCGCTAATTCTAGTATTCCTGTAGTTTATGGAACACGAAAAGTCGGTGGTAATGTTGTCTTTGTCGAAACATCAGGCACAGATAATCAATATCTTTATATGGCGGTTGTTCTCAGTGAAGGGGAAATAAACAGCGTTGAAACACTTTTTGTAAACAATCACCAAGTTACCTTATCTGGTTCACTGACCGATGGCACACAAAGAACAGTAACAAGTGCGGATGCTAATTTTTTTGATACCGAAAATACTAATAGTTTGATTACAGTACAGGCACATTTAGGAACAGATACACAAACATCTTCATCACTATTAGGCGAAGTGAGTTCATGGACATCAAACCATAGATTACAGGGTTTAGCCTACCTTGCTTTACGATTTGAATGGAACGCAGAAAAATTTGGTTCATTGCCAAGAGTGCAAGCAACTATAAAAGGGCGAAAAGTATACAACCCTAATTTAGATAGTACAGTTACAGGGGGTAGCGGAAGCCATAGAGCAGATACAAGCACAACATGGGAATATTCCGACAATCCTATACTACAGCTATTAGACTACCTAAGAAACGACAGGTTTGGGATGGGGATAACGAATAGTTATTTTGATAGTAACTTTGCGGATTGGCAGACAGCCACAGATGTTTGTGATGCAGATATAACCCCTTTTACTGGTGCAAGTGCGATTGACCTTTTAGATAGTCATATAGTGGTGGATACATCCAGAAAAGCTATAAACAACGTAAAAGAATTTGTAAAAGGGTCACGTTCTTATCTAAACTTTTCTAGTGGTAAATATAATATCCTAGTAGAAAGCACAGGTTCAGCATCAATAACACTTACAGAAGATAATATTATTGGTGGTATAAGTATTCAAAGCAAAAACAAGAACTCTCGATATAACAGGGTTATTGTAACCTTTATAAACCCAGATAAAAACTTTCAGACCGACACAGTGCAGTTTCCACCAGTAGATGAAACAGGCTTGGATTCGGCAGATCAACACGCGACCATGAAAACAGAAGATGGTGAGTTACTTTTAGAAGGTCGCTTTGATTACACCATGCTGACAAATGCCCATCAAGCACAAGAAATGGCAGAGATAATTTTAAGGCGGTCACGTTCAAGTTTAGATATATCGCTTAGAGCGGATGGTACAGCGTTAGACTTAGCTGTAGGGGATATTGTAAACGTAACCCATGCAACCCCTGCTTTTTCCGCAAAACCTTTTAGAGTACAAAGAATATCGGTAAATGCAGACCATACGGTGAGTATACAATGTTCGGAGCATCAAGATAGCTTTTATACATTCGGCACACAACAAGCATTGCCAACAATACCCGATACTACACTTCCTAACCCTTTCTTTGTTCAAGCACCGACTATTTCTGTAACAGATGAATTACGTTCACGAAATGAAGAAGCAATAGCGGTGTTATTGGTGAATGTTACAGCTACCGATTTATTTATTACGGATTTCGAAGTACAAGCCAAAAAATCTACAGACTCAGTTTTTATCAACTTAGGTAGAGGTAGTTCAGCACAGTTTGAATTAGTCAATGTAGAAGATAATGTGGTGTATGATGTTCGGGCAAGGTCAGTCAGTTCAATAAGTCGGTCAGTATTTGTAAGCACAACGCATCAAGTAGTTGGTAAAACACTACCACCCGAAGATGTGACGAATTTTAGTGTGAATATCATAGGCACAGAAGCACATTTAGGTTGGACTCCAGTATCAGACCTAGACCTTTCACACTATCGAATAAGACACGCAAAAGAAACAAGCGGAGCAACATACGCTAATTCAATAGACATAGCCGACAAGGTTTCAAGACCTGCAAACACAGTGATTGTACCTGCAATGACAGGAACGTACTTTATCAAGGCAGTAGATAAAGTGGGTAATAGTTCGGAAAATGCGGTTTCAAATGTAGCAATAATTGAAAGCATAAAGGGGTTGAATTTAGTAGAAACATCTACCCAGAGTCCTAATTTTACAGGCACAAAAACAAATATGGTGGTTGTTGATGGTAATTTATTACAACTAGGAACAGCTAATCTATTTGACGATGTAGCAGGTAATTTCGACGATGCAGGGGGTTTGTTTGATGGTGGTGTAGGAAATGTTGCAAGTTCTGGAACGTATGAATTTGATACGCATATAGACTTGGGTGGGGTGTTTACTAGTAGAGTTACAGCAAATATGAATGTGGCACGAATTAGCTTTGTAGATTCTTTTGATGACGCTTCTGGTAATTTTGATGATCGGTCTGGTTTATTTGATGGTGACCCCCAACAATTTGACGATACAAACACAGAATTATTGGTAGCAACAACAGAAGGTGACCCCACAGCGTCGGACATAACATATACAGATTTTCGAAAGTTTTTTGTAGGTGATTACAAAGCAAGAGCATTTAAATTTAAACTACAGATGACAAGTCAAAAAGGTACAGCAACACAACAAGTATCAGCGTTGTCGGTAACTGTAGATATGCCAGATAGAGTAATAGCGGAACGTGATGTGGTAAGCGGTACAAGTACAAGCGGAAAAACCATAACTTATGCACCTGCATTTAAAGTTTTACAAGGTGTAGGAATTTCCGCTTCAAACTTGGCTAGTGGAGATTTCTATGCTATAACAAATAAAAGTGAAACAGGGTTTACAATAGAATTTTTTGATAGTTCGAATGCAACAGTAAGCAGAACGTTTGATTATGTTGCTAGGGGATATGGGGAAAAAGCAAGTTAGGAGTGCTAAATGTCGCAAAATGATTTATCAATAGCCAATCAAGGGTTTGCATCGTTTCGTTCAGATTTAAACTCAGCATTACAAGCATTAGGGTCAACAAACTCTGGAACGTCAGCACCCTCAACCACATACGCAAACCAGTTATTTTACGACACCACAAACAATATTCTCAAAATTAGAAATGAGGATAATGACGCTTTTATTTCTCTTTTCACCCTAGACCAAACTAACGACAATATTGAGTCTCTCACCATTAACGGAGCATTAAGTGCTGAGTCACTCGATTTGAATGGTGGTGAACTAATTCTTGATGCGGATAATGATACGTCGATTACTTCTGATACAGATGACCGCGTGGACATAAAAGTTGCAGGGTCTGATATAGTTCATGTTACATCTACTGGATTAGGTATTGGCACAAATGCTCCCGCAACAGACTTTCATGTAGCTGGAGCATCTTACTCAGCACCTACAAACGGACTTGATAGTAATATAAATCTTTTAATTAACAATACGCAATATGCTGGACTAGGTTTATTGGGTGCAAATAACGGCTCTTCATTCATACATTTTGGGGATGGAGATGACATGGATGTAGGGCAGATAAATTACGTTCACGCTGATAATGTTATGACGTTTACCACTAATACATCAGAAGCCATGAGGATTGATAGCAGTGGTAACGTGGGTATTGGCACAACCTCTCCTGATGCAGATTTGAGCCTTCCATCTCCTCATTTTAATTCAGGAGGAACAGGTAATGGAATACGTTTTCAAAATGGAAATAATGATGCAGATGCAATAATTCAGAGTTATTATTCAGGAACAAATGCTTCTGCTATCTTATCTGGGCAGAACGTATATTTGTCTACGAGTGCTTCACTTACAAATTTTGATAGCTCTAAATCTAGTTCCTATATATTACAAAACACAAATGGTGACATCGAATTTGGTAATGCTAGTTCTAGTGCGCCCAGTGAACGCATGAGGATTGATAGTAGTGGGAAAGTTGCTATTGGACTTACTTCAGCTTTGGGAATTTTAGATTTTCAAGCTGGAACAGGAACTGGATTAGTTGCGAGAAATACTGGTTCTTCAGGACACAATGCTGCTCTTTTTATAAATGCAAATGATACTGTTGGTTCCATTGTGACAAGTGGCACATCAACAGCGTTTAACACATCTTCAGACTACAGATTAAAAGAAAATGTCACAACATCATGGGATGCTACTACTAGATTAAAACGACTTAAGCCAAGCAGATTTAATTTTAAAACAGACAAAGACACAACACTAGATGGATTTTTAGCCCATGAGGTATCAAGTATTGTACCAGAAGCAATAACAGGAACCAAGGATGAAGTGGATACAGATGGTAACCCTGTACATCAAGGTATAGACCAAAGCAAACTTGTGCCACTTCTTACAAAAGCACTACAGGAAGCAGTAGCAAAGATAGAAACACTTGAAACCAAAGTAACAGCATTGGAGGGTAAATAATGGCAGTAACATGGAAAATAGTAAACACTGATTACACTGTAAAAGGTGCAAAAGGTACAAATCAAATACATCAATTACACTGGACTTGCACTGATGCAGAAACAGTAGATGGTGTAACACATAATGGACGAGTGTATGGTAGCATTGGATGCCCAGACCCATCTGGCTCATTCATTGAATACGCAAAAGTGACAGAAGCAAACTGTATAACATGGGCAAAGGCATTGCTTGGTTCTGATGAAGTAACCAGAATTGAAGAAGCAGTTGCTAGTCAAATCACAGAGTCTAAGACACCAAAGACAGGCAGTGGACAACCTTGGAGCAATTAAAATGAGTAACGTAATAAACATTGATGGTAAAGAATACGCTATAGACAATCTTAAAAATGACCAAAAAGTATTAATAGATCAAATTACTTTATGCCAAAACAAAATAAATGAACTAAGTGCATTAGTTAGACAAATAGATATTTACCAAATAGCGAAAAACGATTATGTAGAAAAACTTTCAGCATCTCTCCAAACTGATGAAACACTAAAAAACATAGAGGACTCACAAGCAGGATAATGACCAAAGCAGACATAAATGCAATATTAATGGAACTCAGCGTCTTAAAAAACGATATGTACCATTTTAGACAGGATATGGAACGTAGGGTTTCACGACTTGAAAGAATAGTTATATCCATAACCGCATTTTATGTGATTAGTTCTTTTGGTGTAATTTTTAACACGATAGTGCTATAAATTGACCACAGGGGGGTTAGTAAATGTTTGACCCTATAAGCATCAGTGCAAGCTTAACAGTCGCAAGCACCGCATTTAATGGCTTAAAAAGGGCATTTCACGCAGGGCGAGAGTTAGAATCGATGTCGCAAGACCTATCAAGGTGGATGGGTGCGGTTTCCGATATTGATAATGCCCACAAGTCAGCAAAAAACCCATCGTTGTTTAGAAAAGTTGTGAATGGCAAAAGTATTGAGCAAGAAGCCATAGAAGCGTTTACCGCGAAAACCCAGTTAGAACAACAAAGAAATGACTTAAGAACCTTCATCCAATATTCGCATGGACAGTCAAAATGGGACGAATTACTGCGGATGGAAGCAGACATAAGAAAAAGAAGACAAAAGGAGGTTTACGATAAACAGCAATTTAGAGAAAAAGTTATCACTATTGTGGTGCTTACCATTGTTCTTAGTGTTGGTATTGGTTTTTTGGGTCTTTTTGTTTACTCACTCATGGGGTTGGACAGAGGGTGGTTCGGATAACTGTATAAGAAAAGAAGGTGGACAAGAAACGTTTGAATGGCTGTGTGTTGATGGTCAAATCATATATTTAGCAAAATCGGAAAATATAATACAATGTTTTAGTTGTTTTCTAAAAAAATTTAGCGACTGGACATGGGAACAAGAAATTAGAAAAGGCATTAGAGAAGACCCAAAATATATTACTTGCAGGAGATATAAAAGAGTGAAAGCAAAGAATGGACAACAAGTATGTTTATACAAAGGTGCAAACGATACATATACGCTAGTGGTTGAGGGTCAATGCCCTGTGGAGTACTCTTGCCGATATGACCCGGGGGGTGAGCCACCCAATATTGACCAAGTATTAGACTCACTGAATGATAGTTTTAAAAAATGACATTGTTGTTCGTGCTTGTTATTCTTGAAGGTACACAAATTTATGATGAGTCTATAGAATATGGTAGTATTGATAAGTGCAACTGGTATGCGGAAAAGATAAATTTTTATAATGAAAGACAAACTAGAAACACGTTTTCGGCATATTGCAAACCAAAAGTAGTAACGAGAAAAGAAGAATGACCCAAAAACAATTAGAAAAAGGTTCAAAGTTTGAAAAGTTAGACGCAAATGGCGATAATATCATTAGTGATGCAGAGTTTGAAATGCGTGAAAAACTGGTGCTTTTGGAAAACAGAGATAAAAAAGAAGACCAACAGCGTTATATTGTGTGGTTCTCAGCTATAACAGTCACCGCCTTTATTGTGGTATTAATGACACCGATTGTACCTATTGAACGCATAGATCATCTTTCGGGTATCGCTGAAATTTGGGTGCTAAGTAACATGGGTGTTATAGGTAGTTTCATTGGGTTTAATCAACTGGCAAAAAGAAGGGAACAACCAAAATGATGACATTACTTGGTAGTTTGTTAGGGTTCGGAACAAGCTTTTTACCAGAAATTCTTAATTTTTTTAAAAAATCACAAGAAAACAAGCATGAATTGCAAAAGATGCAAATGGAAATAGAGTTAATGGCTAAAAGGTCAGAACTCAAAATAAAAGAATTAGATAAACAAGCAGAGATAAAAGAAACAGAGGGGTTATATAAACATGATAGCGTGGATGCAGGAGGTTTTATTAACGCATTACGAGGTAGTGTGCGTCCTATCATCACTTATGCTTTTTTTAGCTTATTCGTTGCCATTAAAGTAACAGCTTTACTAGCTTTAATGCAGAATGGTGGGATGGGTTTAACGATGGCATTAGACACAATATGGGATGACCAGACAGCAGGTTTGTTTGCGTCTATTATGAGTTTTTGGTTTGGAAGTCGGGCAGTTAGCAAGTACTATAAAACAAAAGGAGCATAAAATGGCTTTTACATTATCACAAAGAAGTTTAGGGCGATTAGACGGAGTAAAAAACGAATTACATTCAGTGGTCACTACAGCGATAGGTCTGACAAACGTTGACTTTGGGGTTACTTGTGGACTCAGAACGGAAAAAGAGCAAGAAGATTTAGTGGCTAGAGGTGCTTCACAAACTATGAAAAGTAAGCATTTAACAGGCGATGCGGTTGATGTTGTTGCGTATATTGGTTCACGAATTTCTTGGGAACTAAATTTGTATGATGAAATAGCAAATGCGTTCAAGGAAGCATCAATAAAAGAAGGTGTTCCGATTAAATGGGGTGGTGCTTGGTCTGTACCAGATTTGCGTGATTGGGAAGGCACAGCCGAAGAAGCAAGGGAATCGTACATTGACCTTAGAAAAAGCCAATCAAGGAAATATTTTTTAGACTGCCCTCATTTCGAGGTAAGTAGTTGATTTTATGGAATAAATCCAAGGATATAAAGACATGAAAAAACTATATATGAAGCTTTATGATTTCTTTTCAAAGATTGCTAGTTATTTTCTAAAAAAATCATTGAACCAAAAAACCAAAGGGGGTTATCATGGCACTAACACCAAAGCAAAAAAAACTACCAAAAGGACTACAGGAAGCAATTCTAAAAAGTCAAAAAAAGGGTAAAAAGAAAAAGAAAGGGAAAAAGTAATGCCATATCATACAGGTAAAGGTTCTCATTCAATGGGAATGAAAAAGAAGAAGAAAAAAACCAAAAAGATGAAAAGAAAAAAGCGTTAGATGGTCTTAGTAAAATCTATTAAGAAGTTCACAACAAAGCTTAACAAGACGCAAAAGAAAGCTATGAACCGCCATGCTAGGCATCATTCATTGAAACATATGAAAGAAATGGCTAAAGACCTAGAGTCTGGTAAAACATTCGCACAAGCACATACAAGAGCCATGCGGAAAGTCGGCAAATGATAGGTTTTACAACTACAGCTACGATTTCTGAACTCATAGACAAAAGACCCATAGGACGTAAGCGAAAACGCACAAGAAAGAATAAAATGCCCTTCAAAGGCAATTTAAAAGCCGTACAGCGTCTATTGCGTGTAAAAAGGGTAAAGTAACGCTGAAATAGTTAAGACCGCACAGGCACGTTTATTTCGATAATATTTTTTACTTGGTCTAAACATTCAGTTACACCGCCCTTCACAATAAAATGAGGTGTACCCATAGCTTTAGATTGCACTGCCCAAAGCTTTTGAGCATCCGACAACCTACCTTTTTCATTCTTCAACTCAATATATAAAACTCTACCTTCTGGATATTCTACAATGATATCTGGACAACCAGACTTCAAACCCATCTTCTTCATCTTCAAATGATAGCCAATAGACTTTTGACCTTCATTCGGTACATGGAAATGCCGAAAATGATAGTATTTACACAGATAATTAAGGTAGTCGTTGCAAGAAATTTGTATGTCGGATTCTTTGGTCATGGGGGTAAGTTCTAAATTCTAATGAGGTATGCACCCATCTAAGTTATAAAATTTACCCCCAAGCTATACAAATCGAATTGGAGTTCTGTTTGTATATTCCGCTAACTTAGGAGGAATATAATTAAAATACCAATAAAAAAACCAAATCACAATATTTTTTACCTTATGGGGGTTGACTATTCAATAAACCTAGCTTAAAATCTAGGTTATTAATACTAATAATAATAAGATTGGAGTTCAAAATGACAGATTTAACAATAAAATTAGAAAGTAATCCAAAGCTTTCAGTTACTTGGAAGTCTACTATAGAATTTAAAAAGAGTGATTCTTACTATCAAGAAATTGATATGAAGTTATCGTATACCACCCTTAAATTTTTTATTGAATTAGATGAAGTCCACAATAATCCTTGGACTTTATGGTGTTCGGCAGAAACCCACAGAGAATTGTGGGGTGAACCTATTGAAAACTTTAATCAAGAAATTCTAGATTATGGTAAGCCATTTGAACATTATCGCCAGATACAGGGATGGCTTGTAAATCATGCTTACTCATTGGAAGAAGGTCATTACACAGACCAAAATTATGACCCAGAGGTGAAATAATGTGTAAGCAAGCAGAAAAAATCTGGTACACCGCAATGGATGATACCACCCCTTATTCTGGTGAAGTGGAAATCGACACTTCTAAGAAATCTAAAAAAGCCTATGGTATTGGTCATTGTTGGAAGTGCCACAATGGCAATGGCATCTTCTGGAAGAAAACTTGGAATGGTGTATTTCCAGACACTTGTTGGTCTTGTAATGGAACTGGCAAGGGTAAGGTAAGGCTATACACCTTCAAGCAAGTTCAAGGGCAAATAAAGAGGGCAGAAAAGAACCATATTCTTTATCTCAACAAGGTTGCTCTAGGCAATGAAATCAATGCTCTTAAAAGAATTGCTTACAACTATTCTGAAAAGGGTGTTGCACTTAGAGCAAAAAGATTAGCTTGGAAGAAAGAAAAGATACTCACAAAAAACAATTCAGAGTTTGTCGGACAAGTAAAGGACAGGGGGACGTTTGACCTTACCCTTACTTTCAGAAAAGGCTTTGATACAGATTTTGGTGTAAGCTTCTTGAACACTCTAAAAGATGCTCAAGGCAACGTTTTCACCTATTGGGGAAGTTCTTTTCTAGATGTTGAAGTAGATAGCACCATCACAGTTAAGGCTACCATCAAAGACCACAGAGAATATCAAGGTACAAAGCAAACAGTAATCAACAGACCTAAAATAATAGAAGGGGTAAGATAATGAAACTTACACCAATCAGCATTGAAGACGTAAGGGAAAATTTATACACCGACTACTGGATGGATTGTACTGATGAGGGGGAAACCCCCCTTCAGAAAAGCGAATGGTTAAAGCTTGAGGGAGTAAAGCAAAACATCACACACGTTCATTCTTTATTCACTAAAATAAGGGAGCAGAAATAATGATAGAACAACCAACAAAAATAGGGAACACAACTCTATATACAGCTAGGGTTCTCAATATGTCGGTGGCTAAATATTATGGCTTAGTCAAAGAATATTGCGAGATCGTTACCAAAGCTAGGGAAACCAACAAAGAAGATTTAGAGAAAAATGGAGTACAAGCAGAACTTACACTGTACTTCTCAGTTAAAAAACATCTAGACCAGTTGGTGTTGCAAAAATTAATGAAAAATAAAATACAAAAATTTGGAGCAAGTAAAAGATGAAAAAGTTATTAGAAATTGTTTTTGATAGTGCATTTTTAATTATGCTTTTTGGACTTGGTTATTTCTTTTTAGTGGCTTTTACATAGACATAACCCAAAAACTAATATAGGTTTTAAATTGAATTGGAGTTCGCATGAAAAAATCAAAACTAATTTTCACTTTATTGTCAGCCGTTATTATTGGTGGTTGTTCTACGATGCCAATAGTGGATAGTAGAGGAAAATCATCGGCAAATATCAAAGGCGATATGAACCGATTCCACGATGATTATTATACCTGTAAAAGCTTGGTAGAAGACCAGACAAGTTACGTTTGGGATAAAAGCAAAGCAGTTTATAATGGTCTTAGGTGGAGAGTGCTATGGCTTTCACCTAAAGCAAATACCAGAAAGGATTTTGTTAATAGGTGTTTAGAGGGTCGTGGTTATAACGTAATCAATAAATAATAAGGAAAATAAAATGATAATAGATAAAATTTTTGATAATACGAAAGATGGAGTACCTAACTACTCTATCGACTTAATAGATGGCACTAGGCTTTATTACAGGGGTACAGTTATGAACCCCATGCCACAGAAGGGCGATGCGATAAACTATACAGTTATCAATACGAAAACGTCAGCTAATGGTAATCAGTACACGAATATTAAAGATGTTGAAATAGCATCAATGCCAGATAACGGACAGCCAGTGTATACGCCTACACAAGCACCACAACCACCACAACCAATGCCACAGGCTAATAATACCTATACACCTAAACCGCCTAATGGTGGCATGAATAAAAGCGATACACAGCGGTTAGATATATTTGTAACAGGCGTTGTAGGTCGCTCGATGGGTTCTGGTCACTTTTCAGTAAATGACATTGAAGAACTTACTAAAAACGCTGTTAGGGCATTTAATGAAAACCTCAAAGAACTATAAGAAGCTTTTCAGCGACTTTTGGGGGTATCACGAAAACGATATCCCCCTTTGTTGGAATTGTCATAAAGAGGTTGCGGTAGATATACATCACTTGATTCCGAAAGGCATGGGTGGAGTCAAAAACAACAGGCTTAATAGAATTGATAACTTATATGCCTTGTGTCGCAAATGCCACACTTTAGGACATTCCGATAAGGAACTTAACGAGCAATGGAAAAAAGATTTATTAGAACGCATAGAATGGAAAAAGGAAAATCCAGATGGTTGGTGAAAAATTATGTAAAGAGGTAGTAAGTATCGTTGAAACTCGCGGACGAGATTATGGCGATATCAAACAAAACCATGAAGAAATTGCTAAAGGATGGTCAGTTATTTTAGGCATAGAAATAAAGCCTTATCAAGTCGCTCTTTGTAATGATTGGCAAAAGACAGTTAGACTCAAGGCGAACCCAAAGCATCACGACAGCTACAAAGATAAAATGGGGTACATGATAACCTATTCGGAGTGCATCAAATGACCGATATTTACTCACTACAATTTGACCCTCACAAAATTTCGCATCAACAAGAAGAATTAGGAATGATATTTGCTGACTTAGATACCGCTTGTGAACTTATGAAAAAAGAGGAAAAGATGATAATAGCAGAGTTAACGCTTTCATTCTCAAAGCAAAAAATGTATAAGAATATCAAGGAACTAGATGGTTTAATATACAACCATGATAAGTTTAGGGATTTCGCTAATAGATATAGTGAAACCTTAAAGCGGAGAAACAGAGCCAAAATAAGGTTTGAGTCTTTCCGTGCCTTTCGTGATGACCTTCGCACCAAGGTGGTTAATGAACGAGAGCAAATGCGACATAACTTATAGAAAGGAGTTAAAATGTCAGAATCACAAAATAAATTAATTTTAGAGTACCTAAAAATAGGTAACAAAATAACCCCCTTAGAAGCTTTGAATAATTTCGGATGTTTTAGACTTAGTTCTAGAATATTTGATTTAAGACAAAGAGGGTTCAATATCATAACGGAAAAGAAAAAAGTAGATGGCAAAACCTTTGCTGAATACTCCTTAGAAAAGGGGAAAGCTAATGGTTAACTACGATAACTCAAAAACCTTTTTTGAATTTGAAATGGAAAGAAAAACAGATAGGCAAAAAGAATTAGCTATAGAATTGCAAGGTAAAGAAATAGACCAAATGACTAATTTGATAAAGGCTTTGATTGATTATTTAGTTTTTTTTGGTGATGAAAGCAATGTAAAAGACGAATGTAAGGATTTACTTGGAAAAGTTACCGAAAACAGGAGAATGGCTGAAAAATTTAGGGATATGATATGAGGGAGCATTTCGAAAAGTTTGATTTGTTGCCTTTATCTTTCTCGCATTTGAATGAGTTCGCTTTTTATCGTGAACGATGGGCATTAAGGCGAATATTTGGGTATGAGTTCCCAACCAGTGCATCAGCCGTCAGAGGGCAATCTGTGGAGTCTGGAATCAATATGTTCCTAAATGGAATACCGCTAGAAGAAGCGACAGAAAAGATGGTTGCTGAATATGATGCAAACTGTTCAAGGATAAATGACCCGAAAACAGAAGATGAACGAAATAACTTAGTGCCACTATTACAGCTAGGAACTAAGGAGTTTCAAAAGTATGCGTATACATGGAATCTATTGACCTATCAGAAGAAGGTAGAATTAGAAATAGATACCATACCTTTTGTGGGTTATACCGACTTTCATTTTGAGGATAAAAAGACCAAAGAAGATTTTTATATTGATTTGAAAACGTCTAAAAACCTACCGCAAAGGGTTAGTATTTCCCATGCAATGCAACAATCCATCTATCAGTCAGCGACAAATTCAAAGCAAATCTTGTGGTATCTAAAGAATCCTACCAAAACCAAAGATGCAGAATTTATTGCTATGTCGCTAGATGATTATTCACAACCTATGCGGATATGTAAGCATATTCTAAAGGTGATGGGTAATTATCTCAAAACAGTAAATACCCCAGACAACGTTAGAGATACTTTAGTGCCAAACCCCGATAACTGGATTTGGAAAGAACCTACAGTATTGCAAGCTAGAAAGGAAGTTTGGGGATACTAAACCAAGAAACCCCTTTAGGTTTTATCTTGAAGGGGTTACAATAAACTAAATTGGAGTTCGATATGATTATACATGAAAATTCAAAACCGAAAGAAAAACTTAAAGCATGGTATCTATTTACAGAAGATTTTATTTCGGGAACTATTGCTAATACTAATGAAGAAGTCGGCATTTATATTCGGTTGCTATGTTATAATTGGAATAAACGCTGTGCAGGAATACCAAATGATGCAAATACACAGTACCGAATAGCTAATTGTTTCACCGATAATGAGAAAAAAAGCTGTGATAACGTCATAAAAGAGTTTTTTGTGTTAGTAAATGACCACTATCAAAACGAAAGGCAACTTCAAGAATATCTATATATTTCAAGGCGTATGGAAGCATCTAAGGAGAATGGGAAGCTTGGTGGTAGACCAAAAAAACCTAGCATAGAACCTAGACAAAACCCCCCTACCCCTACCCCTACCCCTACCGCTAAACAAACCAAAGTAAGTTATACACCCTTATTTTTAAAATTTTGGGAAAAAATAGCCAATAAAGTCAGCAAGGGAACAGCCGAAAAGAATTACATGAAGTTAGAAAAGGAATGGATAGAAAAGCCAGAAGAACTAGCGGAGATGTATAACAAATATTATAAATCTGTAGAAGATAAACAGTTTGCTAAACAACCGGCTTTCTGGCTATCCGCTAAGAAATATCTGGACGAACAACCTAAAGCACAAAGTACAGAAAAGGTTGATTTGTACCCCCTTAGATTAAAAGATTACAAAAAGGTCGTAGCAGAAAAAATGTCTAGAAATTATGTTTCTCAACAAGCGTTACAACATATTGACGAAGTACAGAGAGCCATAAAAGAGGGCGAGTTTTCCAAAGATGACGCTGAAAAGTATCTGGATTTGCGAGGGTGGTTATAGTGTTTGAGGTCATAACCTTTACCATGTATCTCATTACTATCACAGATATAGAAACGGCTAATGTTGAAGTTCACCGCCTTGTCTTTGACAATTACGAGGAATGTTTAGCATTAGCTACAGCCATCAACCAAGTGCGTGACCCTATTTCTACAAAAAAGAACTGTAGAAGTGTTATTAATTATTATTGGGATTTGCCATGAGTCAAAAAGTTATTATTGGGGATTGTACTCTATATTGTGGAGATAGTAAGGATATAGTTCCTAAATTAGAAAATATTGATGCTGTAGTGACTGACCCTCCTTATGGAATAAATGAAAATAATAAAAAAAATTTATCAAGGGAAAAAAAAGCTAAACCAAGAGATTACGGAGAATTTATTTGGGATAATTCGAGAGTAGATCAAAATATTATTCATTTAATACGTCAAAAATCTCGTTATCAAATTATATTTGGTGGAAATTATTATGAATTGCCTTCAACCTCCTGTTGGTTAGTTTGGGATAAACAAAATGGTAACAATGATTTTGCTGATTGTGAACTTGCTTGGACGAATCTTAAAACAGCAGTAAGGCGAATTTATTGGCGTTGGAATGGAATGATTAGAAGGGGTGATGATGAAAGAGTACATCCAACACAAAAACCATTAGGTGTTATGCGTTGGTGTATAGAAAAGTTACCCAAAGACGCAAATACTATTTTAGACCCTTTTATGGGTTCAGGTACTACTGGCGTGGCTTGTGCCATGATGGGACGTAAATTTATAGGTGTAGAGCTTGACCAAAAGTATTTTGACATAGCTTGTAAACGTATAGAAAAAGCTTACAACCAACTAGATTTGTTTGTAGAACAACAAAAACCAGAACAAAAATTATTACCAATATAAACTATTATTAAAAATTACCATGAGTAAAGCACAAAAAATTATAGGGTATGGTGATAGCAGGGAAAAAAATGATTTTTATGCAACACCAGAAGAGTCAACCGAAAGCCTTATGAGAGTTACAACATTTAGAGGTAAAATTTATGAACCCTGTTGCGGTCAAGGGCATATATCAAAAGTTCTAATAAATAACGGCTATAATGTTTTTTCAAGCGACTTAGTAGATAGAGGATATGGAACACCACGCATAGACTTTCTTATGGAAACCCAGAAGCATGATAACATTATTACAAATCCACCATTTAAAAACGCATTAGAGTTTGCTGAAAAGGCTGTAGAACTAGCAAGGTACAAGGTGGCTTTACTTCTTAAACTAAGCTTTCTGGAAGGTGTAGCAAGGCGAGATTTCTTCAAGAGATACCCACCAGAAAAAGTATGGGTATTTAGTCAAAGACAGGCACTAATGAAGAATGGCGAAGCGTATAGCGGTGGTATGTTAGCTCTAGCATGGTTTGTATGGTCAAAAGGTAATATCGAATCACCAACAATAGGATGGATATAATGGATAAAGATTACGAAAAAATATTTGCACTCAAGCCTATAGTTCCAGATACAAATCAAAGAAACACTAGAGTTTTTAAAAAGGAAACAGTTGAGAAATGGAAAAAACTTGCAAAAAAGCAAAGGGAAGAAAATAAAAAAAAATGAAATAGGTCTAATATTGGGGGGTACAAACATACACGGCACATAGCTAACACCCCCTGTATGACGCTTAAAACAGGGCAAAAATTAAGAAAAACTAAAATATGGTAGATTTTCGGATAAATATTAGGTAAATCTTAGTTGTGGCATTAGTCGACATAGTTAAGGACTGTTTGTTGTAGGTCAGTAGTACAATGATTAGTGGTTGAACCTTGAGAAGCTATGCCACACCATCTATCCATAGGGTAAAAATAGGATGGCAAGACCAAAGAAGTACAACATAGACACAAAACAGCTACAAAAGCTTGCTAAATTTGGTTGTACTAATATAGAAATGGCTGATTTCTTTGGGTGTTCACCAGACTTATTAGAAAAGAGTTATTCGGAATTTCTGACAAAAGGGCGCAGTGAAATGAAAATGCGTCTTAGACAACTACAATGGAAGTCGGCTGAAAAGGGCAATGTGACCATGCAAATATTTCTAGGAAAGAATATTTTAGGTCAACAAGATAAGATAGAAACAAGCGAATTAGATGAACCGCTAGTATGGTCGGCTGATTAATGCCCTTAACAGCACCACAAAAGAAAGTAATCAAAGATGACTCACGTTTTAGGGTGCTTATTACAGGTCGTAGGTTTGGTAAAACATATTTAGCTATAAATGAATTAGCCAAGTTTGCAAGTCAGCCTAATAAAAAGGTTTGGTATGTTGCACCAAGTTACAGACAGGCTAAAGCGATCTGTTGGGGTGTTCTCAAAGAAAAAATGATACAACACAAATGGGTAAAGAGCATCAACCACAGTGATTTGACTATTACACTCAAGAACAATAGCCAGATAACACTAAGGGGAAGCGATAATGAAAATTCTTTAAGGGGTGTTGGCTTACATGGTTTAGTAATGGACGAGTTTGCAGATATCAGTAAAGAAACATGGTTTGAGGTGCTAAGACCTACATTGTCAGACACAAAAGGACACGCTTTATTCTGTGGTAGTCCTAGAGGGTTTGGAAACTGGTCTTATGAGTTATACAAAATGGGGGAAACTAACAAGGACTGGAAAAGCTTTCAGTACACCACACTTGAGGGGGAACAGGTATCAGAAGACGAAATCGAACAAGCAAAGCAAGACCTAGACCTTAGAACGTTTCAACAAGAATATGAAGCCACTTTTGTTAACTATTCGGGCATGATTTACTACAACTTTAGTCGAGATAAAAACATAGTAGAGAAGTACAACAAGAATAGTGGTATATTGCACATAGGCTTAGACTTCAACGTAGACCCTATGAGTGCGGTTGTCTGTGTTATAGAAAATGATAGAATTTTTATGATAGATGAAGTACAAATATATAGTAGTAATACGAATGAAATGTGTGAGGAAATTAGAACCAGATACAAAAATGTTCAAATAGTGGTTTATCCAGACCCAAGTGCTAGACAAAGAAAAACAAGTGCAGGTGGTTTGACTGATTTAGCTATATTGAAAAATAATGGTTTTGATGTAAGATGTAGAAGTAATGCACCTTTAGTAAGGGATAGGATAAACGCAGTAAATTCTAAGTTAAAGAATGTAAATGGTAAAAGTAGTTTATTTATTGTTAAGTCCTGTAAAAATGCGATCAAAAGCATAGAACGACAAATATACAAGGAAGGTACGCACATTCCCGACAAAGACAGTGGATATGACCATATGAATGATGCTCTAGGGTATTTAGTAGAGTATAATTTTCCACTTAAAAGGAATTTTGCACCAAGCCATCCTAAAAGGTGGAGTTGATGGACAGGGAAACACTTACTAGTAAACACGACTTATGGCACTCAAACATAGCAAATTGGGAATTCTATATCCGTAGTTATCTTGGTGGAAATGATTACAAAAACGGCTACTACCTTCACCGATATGTCTTAGAGTCACCTGAAGAATATGACGCAAGAATAAGACATACCCCAGTTGATAACCACTGCAAGAATGTCGTTCAGATATACACAAGCTTTCTTTGGAGAGTGCCACCCACAAGAAATTATGGGTCATTAGATGGCGATGAACAGTTGAAGTCGTTTCTTATGGACGCTGACTTAGATGGTCGCTCATTCAACACAGTAATGCGTGAAGTACAAATGAACGCAAGCATTTATGGTAATTGTTGGGTCATCATTGATAAACCACAGTCAAACGCTAATACTAGAGCAGAAGAACTAGCACAGGATATCAGACCCTACATTAGTATCTACACCCCAGAAAACGTTGTGAACTGGAATTACAGGCGGTCAGCTAGTGGTAGGTTCTATCTTGATATGTTGATGGTGGTTGAGGATATAAATGCAGATAGAGCAATAATAAAAATATTTACAGAAGAAACCATAGCAACGTATGAAGTTGAGGAGTATTCCGAAGAATATTCAAAAGGCGAATCTAGACTAATTGAAGAAGTACCAAACCCAATAGGAAAGATTCCTGCGGTCAATGTCTATAATTTAAGGGGTGCTAAAAGACCCATAGGTATTAGTGACTTAGCAGATGTTGCATTTCTACAACAATCTATATACAACGACTATTCAGAGAAAGAACAGCTTATTAGACTTGCAAACCATCCAAGCCTTGTAAAAACACCAAATGTTGAAGCTAGTGCAGGTGCAGGGTCTATTATAGAGATACCAGAAGACTTAGAAGCTAATCTAAAGCCTTACATAATACAGCCTAGCGGTCAGAACCTAGATGGAATAATGAAGTGTATACAGAACAAAGTAGACGCTATTGATAGGATAACACACATGGGTTCAGTAAGGGCAACAGGTACACAGATAGCTAGTGGAATTGCTCTACAAACAGAATTTCAGCTACTAAACGCCAGACTATCAGAGAAAGCGGATTATCTTGAGAACGCAGAAGAACAGATTTGGGGTTTGTTTGCTATGTGGCAAGATAAACAATTTGATGGCTCAATAAACTATCCAGACACCTTTGATATTAGAGATTGGGCGAATGACCTGCAATTCTTACAAATGGCTAAAGCTAGTGGTATTAAGTCCGAAACATTTAACAAGGAACTAGACAAGCAAATAGCACAGGCGGTCATTGACGATAGTGAAATGATACGAACTATCAATGAAGAAATAGACACTACCAGAACAGTTAGAGGGCAGTTCCAAACAACAGAAGTAGAAGGACAGACAGTTGAAGAAGAAGCGTAAACGTAGGCTAGTTCCGAAAGACAAAAGAACTGGTATTCCTAAAAAATATCTCTCTGGTCTAAAAGGTGCGAAAAGAAGTGCTAGAGCAAGTTTATTGAAACAAGTAAGTGCTTTATACAAAGCAGGAGCAAGAATACCACGTTCATTACTCAGAAGAAGGAACAGGACATAATGGCAGTAAGAAGAAGACCCTTATCAGCAAAGACACTAGCCACACTTAGAGCAAAAGCAAAGAAATCTAAATTGTTTAGCCTTGGTGACCTCAAAGCTTCATTTCGTCGGGGTCAAGGTGCTTTTCTTTCCGCAGGGTCAAGACCTAGAATGTCTATGAACCAATGGGCGATGGCTAGAGTAAACAAGCTAATTAGCAGGGGTCGTTCTGGTACATTCGACAAAGACATAATTAGACGAGCATCAAAGAGAAAAAAGAAGTAATGGCAAAGTATAGAGGTAAAGAAGTAAAGTTAAACAAACCATTTAGATTGTCTACAGCCGAATCTAAGCGGAAAAAGTTTGGTGTATATGTAAAAAACAAGTCTACTGGTAAGATAAACAAAGTTACATTTGGTGCTAGGGGAATGTCTATCAAGAAAAGCATACCTGCAAGGCAAAGGTCATTCTTAGCTAGAATGGGTGGTGTTCTTAAAGAGGTCAAAGGTCAGAAATCTTTATCACCTGCTTTCTGGTCAATCAAAGCTTGGAAAAAAGACTTTCCCCTATAATGTCCAGAATATTAGATAAATTAGCCGATCAACACGAACAGCGTATTATTGATGTACTTTACAGGCTAGAAGAAGACGTAATAAAAGAAGTTACAAGAGCCACAGGCGGTAAGCTTGTTTCACAAAGACTAGCTATACAACTACAACCTGCTATCCGAAACCTTGTAGAAACCACATTTCTTGATGAAGCGGATACCATAATTAATGAGGAATATAACAAGATAGCAAAAGAGGTTTTAGATACGTTTGGCGAAATGCCTATACCTAAAAAGTTCAAAAGCCTAACTGAAGTAGACCTAACAACATTGAACGCACTTAAAACACAATCGTTCAGTGGATTTGAAGATATAGCAGAACGATTTCTAAAAATAATTAATGATGAAGTATATCAAAGCACAATAGCAGGTAGACCATTTGAAGATATGGTTAGTAATATTCGTTCACACATAAATGGAGTTTACAAGAGGTCAAACACCGCAGAAATAAATGAACTGGTAGACTTCATAAACGAAAACAAATTCGACAATGCCAAGAAAGCAGAGATAGAGGAAGCGGTTAGAAAGCTACATACACAATACGCAAGTGACAGGGCAGGGAATAACCTTAGACGTTACGCAAGCCAAATAGCACATGATTCAGTAATGCAGTTTCACGGACAGTTTACAGTTGCTAAAGCAAAAGATGCAGGGTTGACGCATTTTACCTATACAGGAACGCTAGTAAGAGATAGTAGACCTTTTTGTAGAGATATGTTAAATAAGACATTAACCGAAAAAGAAATTCGGGATACTTGGAATAATCAAGGGTGGCAAGGTAAGTCTACAGGTGACCCATTTATAGTAAGAGGTGGTTATCGTTGTCGGCACACTTGGATTCCAACTAATCCTGATTGGGATATATAGGAGTTATAAATGGCTGAAGAAAACCAAGTAGAACAAACAACCGAAAGCACTGAAGAAGAAACACCACAAGTAGAAGAAACTTCTAATGAAGTAATGTTCACAGAAGATGAAATGAATGAAATCGTTAGAAAGCGATTAGGAAAAGAAAGAGGTATTTGGTATAAAAAGCTTGGTGTTGAGGACTTTGATACGATTAAACAAGCTGTAAAGTCACAAAAAGATGCAGAAGAAAAGCAACGTATCCAAAAGGGTGAGTTTGAAGAAATACTAAAAACCAGAACCCAAGAATTTAACAAAGAGAAAGAAAACTTAGAAAGTCAGCTAAGAGATATCAAGATAAACAAGTCGTTATTATCTTCAGCATCTAGAAATAAGGCTATCAATCCAGACCAAGTAGTTGAGTTATTAAAAACAAATATTCAACTTAATGAAAGTGGTAACGTAGAAATCCTTGATAAGAATGGAATAGCGAGGTATAGTAAATCGGGTGAACTTTTGACCACAGACGAATTAGTGCAAGAGTTTCTTACACAGAACCCTCACTTTGTCAGTGCAACCCCTAGTGGTTCTGGCACAGTGTCAAATGTGGATAGGCAAGAACTCAATAAGCCTTTAAATCTGAGTGAATTAAACATGAACAATCCAGAGGACAGAAAGAAGTATGCTGAATATCGAAAGCAACGGAATTCAAAACCCTATGTGATTAACTCAAACCCTTAATTTGTTTTATTTAAAGGAGTAAAAAATGGCAAATGAAACAACCAGTAGTACCATTTCGGAACTCTACACCGAAATCGTAGCCGAAGCATTGTTTGTGGCAAGCGAACAATCAATAATGAGAAACCTAGTCAGAAACTACACTATTGCAGGTGGCGGTAAGTCTGTTGAAGTGCCGATCTACGCAACAGTATCAGCGTCAGCCGTTAGTGAAGCATCTGACCTATCAAATACAGCCGTGAACCCATCTTCTGTAACTATTACAGCTAGTGAAGTCGGTGTAATGACCACACTAACCGATTTAGCTAGAAATTCAGCATCAAGAAATGTTGCAGGTGACATTGGTAGATTATTCGGTGAAGCTATCGCAAGAAAAGTGGATGCAGACCTATCAGCATTGTTCACAGGCTTTTCAACAGAGAAAGCAGGTGGAGCAGGTCAAGAACTCACAGTGCAAGATATCTTTGAAGCAAGTGCTGAACTCAGAACAGCAAATGCACCTGCACCATATTACGGAGTCTTTCACCCAAAGCAGATATTCAATGTAAAGAAATCTTTGACAAACACCTTTGTGGGTAGAGATACCGAACTATCAAACGAAGCTATGCGAACTGGCTTTGTTGGAACTATTGCAGGAGTTCAAATCTTTGAATCTTCTAATATTTCTGTAGATGGTTCTGATGACTCTATCGGTGGTGTATTCTCTCAAGACGCTCTAGCATTAGCAATGATGCAAGACCTAAAGCTTGAAACACAAAGAGATGCTTCATTAAGAGCAGATGAAATCGTTGCTACTGCCGTTTATGGAGTTAGTGAAATCCATGATAGTTATGGTGTTAAGTTAACTGCCGACACACTAGCTACATAAAAACTATGGGGGTGGGAAACTACCCCCTTTTTTTAAGGGATTATGACAATGGAAATGGTAAAGCTTGTTAAAGGCGATAGGGTAATTGAAAGACGCAAAGTCGATTACGAAAACAATAAAAACATTTGGGGTTTACGAGGGTGGACGCTTGACGATGGTAAGCCAAAAGCACCTAAAGTAGAACCAAAGCCAGTAATAGAAGAAACACCAAAGCCTAAGAAAACCAAAAAGGCTGACTAATGGCTACAAATGAATTCAATGTTGCTAATACTAGCTTACAGAAAATACAACCAGACATTTTAGGCTTTGGGGTCACAGATTTTGAAGACCAATTACAGTTTGCCGAAAATGATGTGTTAAGGCGAGTAAGAGAAGAATGGTGGGAAAGATACAGGCATACAGTACGCTATAAGGACATTACCAAGATAACATCAGTAGAAATGGATAGTTCTAAACTCACAGACTCCCAATGGACACAATCAGTAGTTTATTTGTGTTTATGGAAATATGTGTATCCTATTTTGACCAAATGGCGTGACCCCGACACAGGGGAAGGAAAAGACGCTTTTCAAGTGCAGATAGATTTCTACAGAGATAGGTACGAAGAAGAATTTCAAGCTATTCTAAGAGATGGGGTTGAATATGACGAAGATGGTGGCGGTACAGTAAGCGATAGCGAAAAAGAACCCATACACCACTTGAGATTAGTTCGCTGATGGCGGTAGACGTAAAAGTTGATGTTAATTCTATTGAGGTCACAAACCTATTAAAAAATATAGGTAGGAAGCAAAAGGCGGTCATAGAGAAATCACTAAAAAGAGTGTCAAACATGGCGGTTCTTATGATTACAAAGCGTACGCAGGCAGGTAAGCTACCAGATGGCGGTCAAATGAGGGCATACGCACCAAGCACTGTAAGAAGCCGTAAAAAGAGAGGTAGACAAACAGGCTTTGTAGACCTTACGGACACAGGCAAGATGTTTCGTAGCTTAGATTTCCGAACAGGTGGTACAAAAAGCACATTATTCTTCTCAAACATGGAAAGAGCAAAGATAGCCAGTTATCACGACACATTCGGGGTAGGCAAAAGACGTATTACTAGACCATTCTTTGCAATAGGCAACAAAGAAGAAGATAAGCTAAAAGAAGAGTTTGCGAGTTTTTATTTCAAAGAGATGCGATTGTGAGCAAGAGAGAAAATATAGCAGGTGACATAATTACAAAGCTTGATGCGGTGACTAGTCCTATTGAGTTCAAAAAGATTACACGAGAACCCTTTGAAGTTGAGGAACTAAGTGACGCGCAATTTCCTGCCATGTTCATCCAATCTGGTGACGAAACAAGGGAAGTATCAAGCATAGGTGATACAGGTGCAGGAACATACAGAGGAACGATAGACTTTTTGATCGTGGCTTTTGGCAAAGGTACAGACACTAATATAGACACAGTACGCAACCAGATAATAGAAGTTGTTGAAGAAACGCTAGATAATGATATAACTAGAAATGGTAATGCTATTGATACTCAGATTATCGAAGCATCTACAGACGAGGGTACAATATATCCTTATGGTGGTGTACGAATAACAGCAAGGGTACTATATGAATTTACTAGAGGGAGTGCATAAATGGCTAAAAATGTGACTATGAAAAAAGGCGAAAGTATAATAAAATGCGTTGAAGACCATGTAGAACATTTTGAAAAAAATGGCTATAAGGTACATGAAGAAAAGGCGGTTGCTAAAAAAGTCGAAAAACCTAAAGAAGAAAAGGAGTAAATAATGGCTACACATCACGGAAAAGAAGGGGTTGTAACTATTGGGGGTACTACGTTAGGTAATGCCACAGGGTTCACAGTCGATACTACCCATGACGTTGTTGAGGATACAGCACTTGGTGATTCAATGAAATCATATTTGGTTGGTAGGGGTACTTATACTTTCACTATTGATATGAACTTTGATGAAACTGATTCTGGTCAAACAACATTAGTACAAGGAGCAGAACTTACTTTTGCGTTCTTGCCAGAGGGAAATGCTTCTGGAGATAGAAAGTTTTCTGGTAGTGGAATAGTCACTGGAATGTCTGTGGGTGTTACTTTAGATGGTGTGACAACTAGAACTGTATCTGGACAAGGTAATGGTGGGTTGACCATCGGAACAGTCTAAAATGGCAGATGAAAAGATTGACTACTTTGATGGTATTCGTGACCATTTTAGTCAGCTAGACACACAGATTATTGAAGTTCCAGAGTGGGGTTTGACAGGCGATAA
>VTLG01016475.1_pt1 | contig 28788 bp, 23 predicted proteins | sample 4694571 | NCBI WGS metagenome assembly VTLG01 (sample SAMN12604809, study PRJNA352737) | marine metagenome | biome: ENVO:00000447; feature: ENVO:00000209|ENVO:00000569|ENVO:01000036; material: ENVO:00002151; isolation source: viral sequences binned using virsorter ...
CAATAAACTTCTGAGCTTCATGACTTCCTTGAATATAATAAGTATCCTTAAATCTCTTTCTCTTAAAGTATGGTAATGATACTGTTCTTGAGGTAACATCACTTGTAAATGTACCTGGATTTGTTGTTAATCCTACTGTAAAGTTCTTTGCACTACTAATACCAGTAACAGCAAACGTTCTGTTAAATCCAGAGTTACCTACACCAGTTGTATTAGTTGTACTCTTAACATTAGCAAGTTCAACTTCAGATCCAACAGTCAAATTATGCGGCAATTCAGTTTGAACAGAAACTTCTGTTCCACTCCAACTAGCATCAGCAACAATTCTAAAGTTCCTTAATTGATTTTCATTAGTAAGAGTTCCTGATCCAAAGTATGATTGAACTTCTGCATCAGTTGCACCAATCGAAGTATTAGATTCCTGAAGAATAAATCCATCACTTGGTGGTCTTGCAGTTCCTGCATCCTTCGGAATTACATATCTTGCACGATAAATGGTATCATCACCATTTCTTGTATCAGGTATTCTAGTAATGAATGTTCTAGGAGTTGCACTACCAAGAACAGTTGTTCCTAAGCTTACAAGACTTGGATAAATGGTATTCTCGCTTGGAGTAGTAGAAACATTTACATACCACTGATTATTTGTAGTATCAAACTGAATTGGGTGACCTAATTCACCAGAATTCTTATCAGATACTCTACTAATAACCTTCAATGAACCACCACGGTTATTGATTGTCAATTCCTGTCCAGCAGTAGTAATTAATGCATCACTTAAAGTCTTAGATAATTTAACATCAGTATTAGTATTGATACCACTACCAGTTGTAATTACATAATATAAGGTATTTGCATCTAGACCATCAGGAAGATGACCATTATCACTAATAACTCTAACTGATTCTCCATTTATAAAATCATGAGCAGCATCTAAACGAATTACGTTATTTGTAATTGTATTTCCTGTTGCAGTTCTAGCAACATCAAATGATTTCTCAGAACTAGTCTGAGATCCAGCCATAACGATTCTTGCTTTCTTCTCTGTTACTGCACCAGCATCAGAAATTAAAACCTTAAGATCATCATTCTTTCTTGCACCAACTCTATATCCTTCAATAACATTTTGAGGTGGGGTATCTGGATTAGTCTTACCATATAAGTAAAGATTACCTGTAGATCCTACACCAACAGCAGTTTTCTGAACATCTAAAGATTCAACCTCTACAGATACTTCTGTAAGTGGTAACTGTTTTGGAGGAATAATATGAGTAATATAACCCTTATCATCTTGGATAAATGCATCACCTTTAAATCCTTTAGAAGATAATGACTTAGCACCAAAGTTTGAGTTTGAGTTTGTAAGACTTATATCAGCACCATTCTGGGATGAGAAATGCTCTGCATAACCAATCGCAAATATAGAAACAGCCTGAATAAAGGCATCATTTGTTACCCTAAGATGGAAGTTTCTATAAGATGGTTTGTATATTGCCTTTGAATTATTACTTAAAACGGACGTTACTGCTGTACTATCATCATATTCCCCATTAGTTGCATTATACAATACAAATGCATTATCATCCTTCTGTAGACCAATACCAGTAAACTGAGCAACCACCATAGACTTAAATCCAGTTGCTTTCTTACCATCAGCAAGAAGTCCACATACACCAAATACAGATCTTAGAGATACATTGAAAATATATGGAGATGCAGATGTAACGGTATTAGCAGTTAAACTTAATTCAGATCCTGCAGAACTTGGATTTGCAACATCTGGTGTATTTTGCACCTGATAAACAATCTTACTAGGATTGATAACCTCAGATACAACAAATTGACCATTATATTCTTCTATTCCAACATCCTTAATACTAAATGGTGTATCTACTTGTAATTCAGGAACAGGAGTATTAGTTGTAACTGTAATATCAGTAGTTGCAATTACACTATTACCAGCATAAATGCTAGAAATACCAACCGTTTTACCTTGAGAACCAACTATACGATATTCATCAATTTTTGGTTGAATATCAATAGCAGTACTTGGGTAATCAGGTGAAATTGCACGTCCTGAAGATTGTCCATAAACTAAACCAATCTTCTCATAATACATGGTAAGATCAGTTCTATCAAATTCTCCATCAGTACCACTAATATAGGCATCATTAATTTTTACATTATTAACACCATCTGCATATTCAAAGCAAGTTAACTTATGATGTGAAAAATTAGGAACAAAGAGGTTTTCACTATAATCCTTAAAACACTGACCATTAGGATCAGCATCAAACATTGAAAATTGCCAAAAATAGCATCCACCAGTAACTCTGAATATTGCGGATCTCTCTATTTCATCATTTGTAGGATTTGGTACATATCTTGGTCTTATCTTCGTTTTTCTTAAATCTAGTCCAACAATAGAAGTTCCTCTTGGAACAATTACACCACCATGAACACTATTAAGTTTATATAATTCATTATCTGATGTAGAAAGATCAAAATTCGATGTTAAATCAAATGGAGGTAAATTATTTGTTGTTGATCCATTACGCAATCGATATTGATTGGCTGCAATTGGTATATAACCAGGTCTATTATCGATCACATGATCGCCTGGATATACTAATATAGTCGTTTTTGCAAAACGATCATTTTCTAAACCCTTCTGATATGAAAACCTTGCAGACTCAATTAATGCACGTTGAATAGTTTTGAAAGGACGTGTTAATGAGTTTCCCTGATTTTCAACACTATCGGTTGCATCTAAATCATTAGGGTTAACATAGAGAATTGTCCCTCTCGCTGACTTTAGAAAATTATCTAACCTGGAAAGACCCATTGTATTCGTACTTATAGTTCTTGTTATGGATTATTTAGCATAACAAAAAAACTCTGCCAAGACTAACGGGGGCAAAAAAACCTGGAGATTTTTTTCCCGCCTTTTTTGGAATTAAAAGCTAATTTCCCCTAGAGAGGATCAGAATACACTAACACATCTTCTGGACAAGTTTCACGTACTAAATTCAATACATTCATAAATTCATCTACAGTATGATATTCATCAATCATTTTAACGAGTTTTAATGTTAATCACCTCTGCATATTTAGGATCATGATTATCTTTATCAGGATAATCATCCCAATCCTTACCTTCATATTCTACAACCAATGCATTTACATCCTTTCTTTCAGCATAAACATGATAGAAACAATCAATAGGGATAGGGCCTCTTGACTGTAGATGTACTTGCTCATCATCCCATCTTTTTATGATGATGTCCTGATGAGCACCGATGGGTTGGAGTTGAACAGAGATACTGTCAGCATGTACTAAATCCTTCCAGTATGATGGCAATTCTATCACATTACTGTTCTTTAGTCTACCTCTATAATAAACTGCCACCTCTGGTCCTTCAATACATGCATGGGCAAGTCTATATCCCTCCATATCAGGAGAAGGATGTTTCATATCAAACTTCTTAGGAGAGGCATCTGCTGCTTTATGCCTCATTTCTAGTCTTCCAGATGAAATACAATCAACAGAACCTGTTGTAAATAAATCTCCTTGAACTAATACATTACCTTTTATCTTAATTCCCATTGGTTGGAAACCAGATACACCAAGCATAGCTTTAGGTTCTTCACAATCAGGATCATCATTAACTAAAGGACCAACCATTAATGTTGCTTCTGGACTGGTATATGCAGAAGGATTTCCAATAACAACTGGACCTTCCATCATTGCAGATCCATTTATACGTGTATCACCTTCACCAGTTGCAGCACAAACTCCTGTACCAACTTTAAGTTGCCCACCTACATTAATATCATCTACATTGTATGACATGTTAAGCCCCCTCGTTCATTTGTTTTTGGAATCTTTGTCCTGCTACCTTAGAATCTTTTACTGCCACAGCATCGGTAACTCCACGAATAATAGATCCATATAGTTTTAAGACACCATTAGCAACAACTTCCCCTGTTTGTGGAGAAGCAATTCTATAGAATGATTTAGCACTTAATAATAACTTCTTAGATTCAGTTGTTATTGTTTCAGTAGCATTCATTTTAATATTACCTTTCGCACCACCATTACCCACTGCAACTAACTCAATATCAGTTGCTTGCAATCTAATTTTACCATTGGTAGCTAACAAAATAATATTACCATTCTTAGCATTTATAACAGCACTATCTTGTGCTTCTTCATTAGCAGAACCACACTCCACCTGAAAATTACCAGGACTAGTAGAACAAGTCCATCCTTTTCTTTGCCCATCTAAATCAAGAGATAATTGATGTTCACCATCTGGAGTCTCAAGCATAACACCAGAGGTAACATCCCCTTGCTTATGAATTTGACCAAAAGCAATTGATCCTTGGTTGTTACCATATTTTACAGTAGTGTAATTTTGTTTTGCACTACCATCTTTTTTATTGTTTACATTTCTTGCTATTGGCATTTTAAACTAGATTATCAGGTGTATTTGGTATATTAAGTCTAGGATCATTACTTGATATATCAGTACCTGCCCTTTGAATTGCAGATGGTTCTGATCTATCCATAGAATCAATGCTATCCTGTAGTGTATCATAAACTCTTACAGCTTGTCCAGCTGTCTCATAAAGTCCAGCATACTTAACATTATCCTTATAGAATACAGTACCATAATATGCTCGACCCTCAACATATCCAGTCTTCTTAAGTCCAACAAGATCTGTTACTTGTAATAATTTATCAGGTGGAACACCCAATGGATCTCTTACAATCTCAAATTGAGGTGCAAAAACAACACCAATACCAGTATCAGATGGCATAGAAATTGTAGGATACTCTGTCCATCCTCCACCAGGATCTATTATCACCACTCCTGTACATGATCCATGTGAACTAATCTGTGGATATCCTTTAAATCCATTAGGAGGATCTACAATAATCTCATCCCCTCGTCTTAGATTAGGGTCTGGATCACTTGAAGGAGTATCTTCAGTTGGAGGTGGAAATGGAGGAAATGTAGGACCACCTGGACCTGGATCATAATTAATTCCAGGATCTTTAATATTAATTCTCTTCAATCTTAACATAACTGGATAAGTAGGATCATCAGGATCTTCTGGGGTTGGATAAGGACCACCTGGATCATCAATTTCTACATCAACAACAACTCCCTTTCCTTTTATTCTCTTTTTACATGGAGGAGGAACTAATATAGCAGAAATTGCTGTAGGATTTTCTTGCCATGACTTTCCTCTCTGCAACATTTCCTCTCTAGATCCTGCTGCAGGAGTTGTTTCAACCTTTCTTGTAATACTTAAAGCAAAAGCACTTGGGTTATTATCCCATGCTTGTTGTCCTCTATAATATTCAGAGGAAATTTTCTTGAATAAACCATCAGCCCAACCAGTTGTCTCCCCTATACGTCCATGTGATGGTGCAACTGTTAGAGTATGCTTACCTTTACTTACTTTTATTTTCTTCTTAATACCAACTTTCCAATTATCAGAGTCTTGTTTAGAAACTCCTGCTATCTTATCAAAATCCCCTCTTATTTCTTCTTTGCCATCAAAATATAATGATCCATGAGCATCATTAGCAAAATGAAAATCATATTCTCCATCGGCAGGAAAATCTACATTACTCCATTCGTAATTAACAAGTTCTCCACCACCAAACTTGGGATAATCTGGGGAAACTCCATCATTATTCACAAATTTTCCATATGCTTTATGTTTATAGTTGTAAAGAGCAGGTCCATTATAAGTAATACCATTTTTATTTAAAGTTCTACTTTGAGTATGAGGTAAAACATACTTTGCTTTATTACCCACAATACCAAAGAATTTTCCTTCAGATGCCCACAATATTACATCATCAAAAAGAATTTTTTGATCTTCTATTGGAACATGAGGAATGTCTTCCATCTGTAGAACATTATCACCTTTAGTTCTTAACTCAATACTTCCAGAAGCATCACTACCTAACTCTCTCGACCCACCTAAAGTTATAGTGTGAGTCTCGTTACCTTTACGTCTTTCTGCTCTAGCTGGTGGTGGAGGTGCAGGTATACTAACCCATCCTTCATCACCACCTGCATCATTTTCTAAATCTTCCCATGTAGTAGGTAACCATCTTCGCTTACCTTTCACTTCCCATCTCTTCTTATCCCAATTATATCTGTCTGCAGTATTTGCAAGAGCCCAACTTTTCCTTGGTACTATTCCCTTCTTAGGTCTGTCATTTTCATCAAGTCCCCATACTCCCTGATCACCACGTTTAACATAAGTATAGCGATCATTAGATCCACTACCTTGAGTCCATGTCTGACTACCAATTTTAATTTGTTCTAAGGCCTTACCACTGATCTTAGGATTATCATCCCAAGTATAAGTTAAAGTTACTTGTACATTGTTTCCCGTATACTCTATAGAATCACCAGTTGAATTAAACTTAGCTGTCCCTCCATTAACTCTATCAATAGTAAATGAACCATTAACATCAAATCCATTCGCAGAATTATCGTCAAACTCAAGTCGAGTATTACTAGTCCAACGTTTATCTCCTGGTTTTTTCAATCCAATATAAGTAATCTGATTACTATTTCCTGCTCCCGTTCTTTCAGTTCTAAAAGTATTACTTGTTAATACTACATCATATATTTTTCCATACTCAACTGCTCTCTTAAATTCTTTTCTAACATTATCAGTACCAAATGCTTTCTCAATATACATACCCAATGCCTTTATCTCTGCAGTAGCACCATGAAGAGTTGCAGTAGTAAATCTAAAATCAATATCTTTTGTTTTACCACTAATTCTTTTCTTTTGATTCTGCCAATCTTTAGTGTTGAATATCTTCTGATCCATATAGTACTTTGGTGTCTCATAATCTTTTTTATTTTCAAGTTCAACCTCAATAGTGTGACTACCTTCACTTAAAAACACCTGAGCAGAAGGTACTTTACGACATTTCTCAGTCGGTGAAGCAAGAGCAGTGTTAGATCCGTCACCAGCAACTATAGTACCATCAATAATAACTTTTCCTGCATCTTCAGCAGTACCTTTTAGAGTATAGATTCCTTCATAGGGAGCTACCATTCGCCAAGAATTTCTATACAATACACCAACACCATCAGTTCCTAAAATATTAAGAGGTGCAACAGGAGAAAGAGCATTATCATTTGTAAATTCACTCCATTTCTTATGTTCAGCTGGATACCATGATGATGAAGCACCTGGACTCATAGTAGACCATATAGGATTTGAAGGACACTGACCATCACCATCATCTTCAGGCAATGCTCTTTCAGGTGGTGGAGGTGCTGGTGCTTCAATTGCTAATGAAACTGCCATTGGATTCTGAAGCCAACTTTTCTTTTCAACCACCATATCAATATTACCAGCAGCCCGTATATCAATAGCAAGTACCATTGGATTACTATTCATAGCAAATTTACCACCTGGTATTTGTTCTAAATCTGCAATTAAAGTATATGTACCTGCCTTTATCGTCTTTTTATAAACACTAGTACCAGTTGCAGTTCTAGGATTACCCCTTACAGCAAAACCATCCTTCTTAATATCAACTTGATCACCAATTCTTATTCTTACATTATCATCAACAGCAACAGTAATTTCATATTCGGTTGTTATAGGAACCTTAACATTAGTCCATGTAATAGCATGAAATCCTGGATAATTTGTATTATGTTCAACAGTAGGATTAAATGGGGTTATACCATAACGATTCTTAAAAGAGTTAGCACTATCTTTTCTCTGTTGAGGACTTAAATTATTTGTTTTCCATAACTTTCTAGAAGCCTTATCTATAGATGAAAGAGTATCAAATACTTTAATATCCTTTCCTTTTCTATCGACTGGTAAAATTGGATCTAAAACATACTTTGCTTTATTACCTCTAATATTATGAAATCTACCTTTTGATGCCCACAATATTACATCATCAAAAAGAATTTTTTGATCCTCTATAGGTACATGAGGAATGTCTTCCATCTGCAAAACATTAGCACCTTTAGTTCTTAATGCAATATTTTTAGTCTCATCCCCTCCTAATTCAACAGATCCATTTAAAGTTATAGTACGAGTTACACTACCTCTCTTTACATCTTCTTGAGTCCATGTTGTTGTACCAATCTTAATTTGATCTAATGCTTTACCTCTATATCCAGGTATATCATTCCAAGTATAAGTTAAAGTTACTTCAACATTACTTCCTTCTTTAAGAATTAAACTTTTTCCATCTTCAGCAAAGGTAACTTGTCCTCTTCTAAGATTCTGCCTGTCTCGATTACTTGGTCCACCTCCACGTAATTGTGGACCAACTCTATCAATAGTAAATGAACCATTAACATCAAATCCATTCGCAGAATTATCATCAAACTCAAGTCTAGTAGGACTCTTATAACGCAAATCTCCTGGTGTTTTCAATCCAATATAAGTAATTTGATTACCATTTGCACCTCCAACTCTTTGAGTTCTAAAAGTATTACTAGTCAACGTAACATCATATACTTTTCCATACTCCACTTCTCTTTTAAAATTCTTTCTAACATTACCTGCATGTGCCTCAACCATATCATCAGTAGGACCAAATTTTTTCTCAATATACATATCCAATCCATGAATCTCAGCAGTAGCACCATGAAGAGTTGCAGTAGTAAATCTAAAATCTATTAATTCTGTTTTTCCATGACCACCTTTACCACCACCTACAACAACTTTCTTTTTACCTTGTAAATTAACAAGATCAAATCTAACAGGATGGATTCCCTTTTTCATCGGAACCATCTTTTTAGTTGGAGGTGATAATGTATTACCTTTAGCACCACCAGCACCTATGTTATATTCACTTTGCTTTTCACCATCAACAAATAATGTTCCTTCGTTATCACACTGAGCTATGAAAGTATAATTACCATCATAAGGAAAATCTATATTCCATTCCATAGAATACATTTTTCCCCCACCATCAGTCCCAATAACATTAGACATTGGTTCTGGGGATACTGCATTCTTATTCATAAAATTATTTTTATCATACTCATAATATTGACCAAAAAGATAAGTACAATCTGGCATATTAGGTCTACATTCACCCCGACAAACCTTTATCCACTCAGGGAAGGTCTTCATTGCCTTTTCAATTTGAGTAAGGTTCTTACCACTGGACTGTATATCTCTCCAATACTCAAGACCCCTTGGTTCACCTCTTCTTCCGAATAATTTTATATAAAGATTATCAATTGGACCTTTAGGATTAACTTTTGGTTTTGAACCCCACCACCAACCATATACATCATACTTTTTATTAGTAACTTTATCATCAGATGTTATAGTTACTGGAGTATTACTTCTTGTAGTCCAAAAAGGATTCTTAAATTCAGCAAGTGCTTTCTTATAAGCATCCATTTCCAAATCAATTGGATCTTTTAATATACGATCAGTATACTTAGAAGGATCCCAAGGTCCTATATCTTTACCACTTCTATCATATAGTCTTCCCCACCCAGCCTTTTTAACCTCACTATCAGGACATAAATCAAGATCAGACTCATCCCCACATGGATTATAATACTTTAAAGTTTCTACTGTATAACCCTCATCAGATAAAATTGATTTAAGCAAAGATCCATCACCAATACCACAAGGATTTTTAACTTCTACAATTGGGGGATATTGATATCCAAATCCACCTTGAACAATATCAACTGCTAATACTGCACCGTCAGTTCCTATTATAGGATTACCAACAACACCAACTCCTCCACCACCATAAAAATCAACAACTGTTTTTCTCTTTCCACATTCTGATTCCAATTCCAATCCACTACATCCACCATCAGCTGAAGTAGATGTTGGTTTAAGATCTGAAGGTAGTAAATCATTAACTCCCTGAATATCCAAATATATTACTTTATCTCTATTTTGGTATATAAATGTAGTTCCTGGATTATTCTTCTCATATCTATTAGCCTCACAAAGATCTACCATCTGAACATATCCTCTCTCTGAGGAAATATATCCAACTCTTATTTCTTCTTTGGTAACTGGACCAAAAATATTAAATTTAGATTTAGTTTCTGCCATAGGTATATTTATTACCCTATTCCAAGAGTATCTGTTACATCCTCAATAGTATCTGTAACTGTATCAACAGCACTTGTAACATCATCTATAGCATCTCCAGCAAGAGAAGCAAGTCTATTAATGTCAGGTTGTCCAGCAGTTGGTTTTATGAAACTCAACATCTCTTTAGGATTAGGAACCTCTTGTAATTTATTAACATTTGCTGCGAGAGCTTCAAGACTAGGCATCTGACTCTCAGCCTGAGATGCACCACCTCTTACTAATTGATAGAAATCAGAAACTGCAGGGTTAGGTGGTAATTCAAAAGGAAATATATTAGTCTTTACATTCTCAAAGTTTAATGCTTTACTCAAATTACCTTGAATACCACTCAATTTATTAAGCAATCCTGCTAAACTCTTTGATTTTTTCTTAGTAGCTTTCTCACCATCACCTGGATCATTAGAAGATGTCACAGTAAAACTAGCATCAAAACCACCACCAACAATTTTTAATACGTCTCCTACCTGATAGTTACCGCCATTCTTTGCAATCTTAATACCATTAGGATCCACAGCACCTGCAACCATATCTAATTTAAAACTACCATTACCTGCAATAGATCCTGATCCTCCTTGCATGTGAGGATAAATCTCATCCCCTACTTTGTATCCTGAACCTATTGTATGAACCCGTATTGATTGTATTGTTCCTCCAGTAACAGTCATATTAATCACCATACCCGTACCATCACCATTAGTATCACAAATTACACCTCCCTGATTACCATTAACATAATTAGTTCCTTGACTTATCCAAGTAAAATGTTGTGCCGAAAATTGGTTATAACCAGCAAGACCACCAGTAGTAACAGTAATATCAACCTCACATCCCGATCCTGGTGAGGTTGTAATACCCGCATTAATATTTTTAAAGACTGTTGTAGGAACCTTCTGTGCCGTAAGATAATTTGTTCCACCTCTTACCTGATCCAATACTTCTTCATCTGTTATTCCAATAATAGCACCAGGAAGTAATGAGTTTGTACTTGCTTGCGGTATTGGTTCACCTGCGATCATACTTTGCATATCTCCAATAAACTCATTCATATTATCCATAACTGCTTGATTTGCCTCATCAATCAATTTTTTATTTGCATAGATAACTTTTCCAACTACATCCTCTGCATAACACATCGGAACACTAGGAGATGTTACCTCTTTTCTAGTACTAATTGAAAGATCTGCTATACCATCACTGTTAGCATTATCGATAAGTTTATTTTCAAATTCTTCAAGAGTTGGTTGAGACTGAAGAACCATAGGTTGAATAGTAGTTGATATACCCTTCTTAGCTTCTTGATATTTAAGTTTACCCTCTTTAGATCCAAACCTTTGTATCCAATCAGATAAAGGAGGAATTTTTTCTGCTAATGGTGCAGGTAAAGAAAGAACTGGATCAATCAGTGGAAGGTCTCCCTGTGCTTCTACTGCAGGACTAATCCACGGATCATCTTTGGTTCCACTACCACCAATCACTCCTGGTGGAGATATTTTTCCTATGGATTTTATAAGAGGTAAATCAATATTAGATTTAACAGAATCAAGAACACCTATAGCATCAGAAATATTACCAGCGATCTTAGGTAATGGAAGGTTAATATCAAGATCAATATTAAGTGCTCTTTGCTTTGCAGTATCTAATATATTACCTATGTTCAATGATTCTCTTAATATAGGACCAATTGTACTACCCATATCATTGGTGATACCCAAATACATTTTATGCGTAGTCTCACCTGTCAATTCCTTCATATCAGCAAACATAAATCTCATACTGGATGGCATAGCAGAAACCGCAGTAGTCAATTCACTATTAGTTGTCTTATTAACAAACTCCATCATTTTATCCATAACAACCTTCATATATTTTGACATCTCTTCAGATGCACCCTCTATATCTTTCTCCAAATCCCCCATAGGATTTTTCATTGAAACCATATCAATATAACCATCATTCTGTATTGCTTTTTGAAACTTATCAATTTTATTTGTAACATTATCAAGGATAGTTTGCATTGATTTCATTGCTGACTGAACAGGTTCATCAGGTTTAGAAACAACTATTTTTTCTCTATACTTATCCTCTCTCTGTACCTGACCAGCATTTAATCTATGAGGAGCATCAGCACTTTCACAAGTAGCACCTGGTTGTGGTGGTGCTGTGGCTGCATTTGCATTATTAACTCTCTTCCTTAGTTCTTGATGAACTTTACTCTTAACAAAAACTTCTAAACCTTCAGCAGATAATCCTAAATTTTGACCTAATAATTGTGCATTAGCAATATCTTTTAACTGTTCTGCAGTAGCGGCTAAATCTTTCTTTAATCCAAATGAATTTAATAAACCCTTCCCTGTAGATTCTAAAGTTGCAGCATCTTTTTCTGCATCTTCTGTTTTAGGTTTTGATGTTACAAGATCATACTTAGGAACAACTTCTTTTGTCCTATATGTTTTCGCTACTTTTCCTTCTGCATATCCACTGGTAGGTGCAAAGTTAGAATCTGTAGTACCTATCTTTTGCTTTAACTTTGTAGGAGCATTGTGTCCTAGAATACCAGTAATAATAGGTACTTGTTGCTCAGGTCCGTCTTGGAAATAACCATAGACAAACATACCCTGACGGAGGTTAGGAGTCGCAGATGCTCCTGCCTGACCTCCACCAGCAGTAATAGGAAATTCAACTTGAGCCCAAGGAAGTTGATCAGAACTAATTGTTTCCTCTTCCTTATCATGGAGACCCATGATTCTTACTTTATATCTTCTACCCCATCCCTGTGTTGTAGTAGAATTTTCAAACTTTCCTGGTTGTATATTATCTCTCCACCCAGAATCATCAGCAATTTGACCTTGCCACCTTGGGCCTTGCCCATAAACTTCTGGATTAAATAGACCTGATTCTGCTACCATTAATCGTCGTATACCTTACACTCATCCGCATCAGGATGATTATCACAATAAACTTCTAAATGACTATCTTCATGTCGTGTATGATAATCATTAATCTTACCTTCATTCGCATCTACTTTATCATCCTTATGATACACATCATAATCAGCATGAACATTCTCTAAGTCATCCTTAGTATATTCATGCATACCATGATTAGTATGCTCTTTACCATCTTTAGGGTCAATGTAGACCTCATGTTCTAAGTCGTGCTTAATAGTCATAGTTTTAACGTGTTGTCGGAGTACCTTCTCTACCAAAAGAGTCTCTTACTAAATTCAATTTTGTATATGTTCCATCAGTAGAAAAATAATGACAAAGATCGGTTATAATATATAGACCCCCAGTTCTCTTATTTACTTCACCCTTGGATTTATCTGCAGTTACGGATGGTGCATCTATAAACATAGCATCTCCTGCATGAAGTGAAAGATCTCCTGGTATAGTAACTCTTAATTGAGAAGCATAGAACTGATTATACCTTCTTATTGATTGATTGACAATCTGACTCTGAATAAAATTAGGATCTCTTGATTTTTCTAACTGTTGTTGTTCTGCACCCAACCCAGATCCAGTAGGAAGAGTTCCAGTATCATTTACATAATAAGTTGTTCTAGAAAAATCTTTATTCTCACCTTCTCTATCAAATATAGGATTTAATACAGGAAGTTCTTCACCACCAGTTGTTAAATTCTTTTCAGATCCCTCATCTTGAGGTTCTCCTCCACCAGTTTTAGTAGAATCATCCTTTATACTTCTAGTAATAATCTTATACATCGCATTAAATGGATTAAATGTAATCAAACGTGTTGCATAAGTACCTAGTAATAATTTTTCTTTTATATTAACTCTATTCTCCTCTGAATATTCAAAGGCTTTCATATCATATCCTGGAGGGATATTAGCACCATCATCATCAAAAGTATTATCAAACAATATAGATTTCTTAATCGGATTTTTTTCTTTATCTAATAGAGTATCAATAGATTTAAATTTAAATCCTTCTGAAGTTTCCCAAAAGAAAAATCCTGCACTCTTTCCAAGTTTCCCTGAAGGAACAGACTTCTTAGATAATGTATTCAAAACAAAAAAAGGTTTCCTATTATTACCTATAAAATTATAATTATTATCAGTCTCTTCTATGTCAAGATCTTTTTCTGTATCAAGATATGCTGGTGCTCCTTGGAAAATTTTTGTAACATGATCAGATATCTTACCATCAAATCTAGTATTAACTCTTATCTTTTCATTTAAAATAAATTCTTTTGATACCAATTCTAAAGCTACAGTAGTAACTTTAGAAGTTTCTTTTATGGGAGTAACTTTATTAATATAAAGTTTCATATCTATTTCATTCTGATTATTATCTTCAATCTTAACCTTAACAGTTTCTGTTCCTACTATAGGAAGTCCTTCTACAGCCGTCACTACCTCCTCACCATCTTCTGATGGAATAGCATGACCACTATCAGTATAATTTACAGTAATCCTTACTGTCTCAGCTAAAATACTTTCATGGTACTGAAGTACACTAATTCCAGGAGCTAAATCAACTTGACGACTTGAATCCTTATTAGATGCAACAATAAACGAAGATATTATAGCAGGATCAGATGATTTTGATAAAACAATTTGGGCCATATTAATCTCCCTTCGCTAAACTTTCATAGTCATCATTTGAAGAACCTGACCTTCCAGAAGTAACAGGAACAGGTACTTGTTCTGAACCAGGTATCATATTTATCTCATTAGAAGGAGCATAAACAATAACCTCTCTTTCTGTACCCAAAGCATCTTCATATGTTGCAGTAACACCTAATAATTGCTGATCAAATTTTGGTATTGGTTTACCTAACTTAGCCAACAATCCACCATCACTACTTGGGGGTGTTGCAATATCTACATCTCCCTTACCTGCATCTGAATCTTTTGATAAAGATACTTCAGTTGCAGACTTATCTGAAGGATCTATACCATACTGTTTTAATTTTTCCCTCTGCGATAAGTTATGGAATTTCATATATTCATCCATACCAACTTCTTTGTCATTAATATATGCCTTTCCTGTCTTCATATCAAATCTACCAGTAACTTCTTTCTTTGTTACTGTAGAATCTGAAGACTGAATTTCTGATTCTTTATCTGATTTTTTATTAGTTATTTCTTTTACTTTATCATATCCAGTTATATAAGGGTTTTCATAATCATCTTTATAACCAGGATATTTTCCAAAAATATTTCCTTTAGGTTTCCAATTATCCTTATCAAACTTAGACTTATCATACATTGCATCCACACCACTCTTATTTTTATTCCAATTCATTGCTCCAAATCCACCTTCTTCATCAGAAATCACCCCAAATATATCAAACATATTCGTAAAAGATCTGAATTGCTCTCTAATTCTTGCATCATATTTTTCAAGATTAAGTGTTGCTTGATCTCGTTGTTCTGGACTCATAAAAGGCCAACGTATTGCTTCAATCAACATCCTAAATGGTGCTCCAATAATATCAAATAATCCAAATATAAAACCATTTATTCTTCTACCCAATCCTATAAATTTAGATAGTCCCCATGACATCCATCTTCTAGGATCATACCATCCCTTATCTTCTTGATCCTGTGCTAACTTTTTAGACCATTCTTCCATTTTCTTTGACTGCTTCTGAGCCTGAGCACCGAGCTCACCTATTAGTGTAGCAAGACCTAGAGCACCTACAACAATTCCAGTTGCTGCAGCAGCAGTTACCGCTTTTCCACCAACCATTACAGTTTTTGCTGTCGTGAAAACTTTTCCCAAAGCAGCACCTTTTGAAAGTAATGCAGATCCTTTTGCCAATAACCCTGTTCCACCTGCACTACCTGCAACAGTACCTCCAGCACCAGTTGCTTTTATAAGTCCTGCTTTAGTTAATAACCCCGTAAGAGCACCCACAACTGCTTTACCACCAGGTATTCTTGAAAGACCTGAAACAATTGCACTACGAGTACTTGGATTTTTTAATAGTTGTTGCCCTACTACTGCTGTTGTTGTTCCTGTTACAGCCGTAGTTAATGCTGCCTGATCTCTTCGTTGTGCCGCTTGCTCTTCTTTTAAATTTGATGGTTTCTTACCACCAAAAATCATATCATATATTAAACCACCAAATGCATCACCAAGCATTCCTCCACCTAATCCACCCAAGAAAGTTCCAGCAACTGGAATCAAACTACCAATCAAAGCTCCTAACCATAATCCTAAACCTGCACCAATAGCTTTGAATGCTGCTTTACCAGGACGTTCTTTGAATACAAATACTTGTAAAGCAAAGTCCGTCAATGCTCCTATAAAAGGAATTCTTTTTACAACAGGACTTATAAAGTTCTTTGTTACTTTAAGTAACTGTCTAGTACCCTTTCTACCTAACGTCTGTGTAAGTGCCTTCCTTCCTAAATTTGTTATTGGAGATCTTCCAAATCTTCCTCCTGTAAGAGTACGTCCTGTGATAGAAGTAGGAGTTCTTCTAAAAGGTCTGATATTATTTGAAGGTTTTCTTAATCTTCCTCTTCTTGATCTAGTTCTTCGAGTATCAAATCCATCCATCATAGCATCATCACCCTGCAATCTCTCAAAGAGGGTCATAGTACCAATCAGAATTGCAGCATCAAGGAGAAACCCTAATGCTTTACCAAATCCTGAAAAGGCATCAGCAAATTTCTCTCCACCCATTCTCTTTAAGAATCCATAAGTGGCTTCTTGAGCTTTGACACCAAAATGTATAAAGGATACAAATCCACTAAGAAATTTACCACCAATATCAATTATAAAATTAACAAATTTTCCTACATTAACAATAACAGGTATTAGTTTAGGTAATAATGGTATTAACTTTATTGCAACCCATCCCAGTATCCAAGTAGTAACAAATTTTCTAATACTATCAAAGAAACTTAAACCAGGAATTTTTTTTGGAACTAATTTCTTCCATTCATTCTTAGGTTTTTCTAATTTCTCTTCCTTTTTTGATCTCTTATCTTTTTCAAGAGATTTTCTTAACTTCTCATTTTCTTTTATCTTTTTCTCATTTCTTTTCGTAAGAAATTTATCAATACGAATAACAGATTTTTTTATTTCAATAAGTTTACCTTTAACAGGTTTCCCATTAACCTTTGCAGAACCTGGAAGTGCTTTTAATATTGCCATCTTATATTACTATTCCTAACTGCTTTTTCTTTCTAGAAGATCCACTTCCAACACTAAATTTAGGAATTGATTTACTACTATTAGGTTGTCCAGAATTTGGATTAGTATTAACAGTTTTCTTTGTAGGTAATAAAGTTACTTTTGGTGCAGACACTGAAGGTTGTCCTACTGGAGGTTTAACATTCTGATTAGAAGCAATCTTTATATTAACACTCTTTAATCCATCACCAGGAATCTCTAGTTGTTCTATATTTGTTTCTGCTTCTTTCTTTTCAGATCTTGATGCTCCTGGTGGAGGTGAAGTTGGAGTTGTACTTTCTACTGGAGGAGTCTCTACTTGTTTTACAGGTACTTCATCTCCTCCTCTCTTACCAAACAATGACTTACCTATTTTTCCTAAAAGTCCACCACCACTTTGCTTATCAAAATCAAACATACCACCCGTAGCAAAGTCTAATACTCCTCCAATACCTCTCTTAAGACCAAATCCTGATTGATCTTCACCTCTCTTTGCTTGTTCGTCAGCAGCACCCCATGCCTTATCCTTACCACCAAACAAAGGATTAAATTGTAGAATACCAGCACCTCTCTTATCAAAATCAGTAAGACCCATTGTTGCAAAATCAGCCAATCCTCCTGCCATTCTACGGATACCCCAATCTTTTGGTGCTCCCTTACGATTCTTCTTATCAAAATCAAACATACCAAGTGTTGCAAAGTCAGCAAAACCACCAGCCATGCGTTTCAAATTCAATCCATCTCCCTTTTTACGTTCTCCATCAAGACCAAATGGTGAGTTAGCAACAGCCTCAGCGTGAGGTGTTCCTGGTGGATACCAATTCATAAAATCCTTAAACATATAAGGAAGTTTGTGTTTCATAAATTTAGGATTAGGAATTGTTTCACCCTTCCAATTCGTTTTTTCTATTGGGAATGGTAATTCAATAAGTTTCAATCCCAATTTTCTATTTTGATCATTAATATATTCAAGTTGACCTTCTTTAACCTCTAAATTTTTAGAAAGATTATACCTTTTTACTCCCCTCGATCTATTACGTTTAAAATCATTCTCTCCTTGTTCCCAATTTATTGGCATTGGTTTTTTACCATCTCCTGCAAGACCCCTTCTTGCATGAACCATTCCGTCTTTAACTTCAGGTTTATTAGCATTAGGTCCTACATTAAATGAAAGTGGATCAACACCAAGTGTTTTCACCATTCTTTCTCTTGCTCCAACCTGTAATACAGATTCCCCACGGGTTAACATTGCAGGAACTTTATCAACACCACCAGGTCCCTCTACTTCACCTCCGTCAGCACTTCCACCTTGATTAAATCGAACTCCTTTATTATTAGGTTTGTATTTACTAGTACTTTGATTAATTTCATTAGCAGCAACATCCATTCTATGTGATTCTGTACCTGGAATAAATTTATTAATATCTCGCTGCATATCATAACCTATTTCATCTGCTATCTCTGCAAATTGTTCTGGAGTCAAATTATCATACCCATACTTCTTCCCATGCTCTTTTAATTTCTCTGCATATTCAGGATTATCTTTGGCAGCTGCGATTATCCCTGCTGCCACATTTACTTGATCTCTTGCAGCTCTACCCAAATCAATATTCTGACCGTCCTCAGTCATCTTCATTCCAAAAGGAAGCTTTGAACTATTCAATTCATCAACTTCCTGCTGAGTTCGTATTCGAGTAACTCCATTCTCATCAGTATATGCATGTGGTTTAGTATCAGTGATTCCATACTGTTGTTTCATCACATTCATACCAGCATTCACTAATGGATCTAATTCTCTTCCTGGTTTAGCATTACTCATATCAGATTGAAGTTGAGTCATATCATCCCCAGTATCACCACCAGTCTTCATAAACATCATTCCCATACTTAAAGCAGTACCAACAGCTCCAGTTCTTTGAAGACCTTTAGCAAGTCTTGCTCCTTTCAATCCCCTAGTTGCTCGATATATACCCCTTGCACCTCTTATTTTTTTTGCTGCTGCAAGTTGAGCAGCTAATGCAACCAATTTGACTGCACCTTTTATTGCTATTCTGGTTATGGATCTAATAAAACCACCCAATGCTGTTCCAAAAACAAGATAAAGTCCTAATAACTTACCCCAATTAGATCCAAAAAATTTAATAATACTATTAATCTTACCTTTATTAGCAGGATTACCAAACCATTTAAGTATATTTAAAAATACTTTTCCTAAAATTAAAGTCTTTATAAACTTAAATAACTTTCCAAATATACTTTGAACAGGAGCAAGAATTTTCTCACCTGCACCTTTTAAAAATCCAGTTACCTTACTTAATCTACTCTCTTCTTTTTCTCTTTTCTCATTTTCTAATCTAGTCTTATTAATTTTTGCATTTTTATCTTCAATCTTTTTCTGTTCCTTTAAAGTAGTTTCTATTCTAGAAACAGTCTCAGCAATTATATTAATAGTATCAACCAATCCTGTTGCTACTCTTTTTTTATTATCTTTTTTATTAGCAACACCATCATCCTTTCCTTCAAGCATCTCTGCATCATCTGTTGCTGCACCAGGTAGAAGTTTTGGTTTTTTCTTTTTACCTAAAAATTCTCCTACATTTATTTTTGTTCTCTTTACTTTAAAATTAGGATCTGCTGCCTTTCTATCTGCCCTTACTCTTTGTATTTCTTTTTGTAATATTGGTATCCTTCTATCACTTGCATTCGTAATGATAAGTGTATTAGTAGCTTCCTTTAAGGCTCTCAAATAGTCTTCATCATTCTCTATCTCCCAAGGATTAATCCCAAGATCAGTAATTATTTTTATCGGTGATACAATAACCGCCATTTAGAGTCGCTGTTGCTGTTGCTGTTTCTTTTGCTTTTGTTCTTCCTCTTCAAGATGCTGTTGAAGAAGTAATACATAAATGTCTCGCTCCCAAGGCATCATATTTTCAATTTCAGTCAAACTATATTTATGATATTGCATCAACGAAAAATTGAGTTTGAAGTAACCTTCAAGACTCATATGTACCAGAGCTAAGCGAAAAAAGATGCTAACCCTTCAAGAACCACATCACTTTCTTTCTTAGTCTTAGGATTAGTTATCTTCACTGAATGAGATAACTTAGGCATAGTCTCAAAGAAATTTTCAATCTCTTTAAACTGAGAAGAATTCATTGACTCAAGAAATTCAGTCAATTCTTTCTTAGTACAGTCAGCAGTAGACCATACTTCTTCTTCAGTATAAATCTTATCAATACATGTTCCAATCAATTCAAATGATTGATCCATCTGATTAGCATTGTCACTAAAATCAAAATTGTTTTTAATGAATTGCTCTAAAGAAGGATACTTCATTTCCATCATAATATTATCATCAAGTTTTATCTGATTACTATGTCCATCAGTACGTTGAATTTGAATATCATCAATAGGAATCTCCTTTTTAACTTCAGTAATTCCATCATCAGGACATATTAAATTAACTTCAATAGTTTCTCCTACAGATTTACCACGAATATTCAAAAACAAATACTCTATATCAAAAGTAGGTAATGACTCAACCTTAATACCCTTTGTCAAAACACAACTTTTAATTACTGCTTTAATAGCATTAGTAATCTCTTTAGTGTTTTCACCTTCAAGAGCTATCAATAAAACCTTTTCTTCTTTAACTAAAAAAGGTCTATATTTAACAGTCTGTTCTGTAGAAGGTAGTACCAACTCATATGTCGGAGTCGAAATCTTTGGTAATGGCATGATATGTTTATAACAATGTCAGTGTATTTATTTATAGGGGTTATCCTGGATGATCAGGTAAAAGCCTTTTAAGATCATCAACATTAATATCTCTTTTACCTACTGGTGCATTTGAGTTTTCCTTATTCTTTATTTGTGAAGATGGGGTAACAGGTGGTATTAATGGTAGAGTTTGTACTTGTGGTTCTGTAATAACTTCATCTCTTTGTATCTTAGGTTTCGGAGGAGAATTGTTTTTCTTCTTATTTTCAATCTGTCCAGCTGGAGTAGAAGGATCTGAAAAAGTTTCATCTCTTGAACCTTTACCAAAGTTTGGATCTAATTCTCTTCTTAATTGAGATTTTGATTTACCACCACGTAATATTTTATCTTCTTCAGCAACTGCATTTGAAAATCCAGTTGGATCTGTTGCTTGTCTTTCTTCCGATCTAGTTAAAACATTATCAGGAGAAAGAGGATCTTTATTCTCCACACTTGGAACTCTATTAACCTGAAGAAGTGGTTTTCTATTAGTAATAAATGTTTGATGTTGAATGTATCTTATATAAGAATAAGTAACTGTACATTTCAAAACATTTGGTTCACCATATGATAATGGCATTGAGTTAATCGCTGTAGGATATGTCCTAATAAACTCATATTCTAATTGTCTATCTACTTCAGCACCAACATCATCTGCAGTAATTGCTACACCTTCTAAATATCCTTTCTCAAATTTTTTAATATACAATCCCGTATCTATCATATACTCATCAGGATAACTCATTTGATAATGATAATTAACATTCCTCAAAGAATCCATAGAAGATACATTAGAAGGATCTTCACCTGCAATATATGCTATATAACTCTCAAAGAATTTTATTGGATAATATGAATTAATAAATGTTGATCCATCTTTTGCAGATCGAGGGTCAACTGTACCAACTTCACTATTGACATAGAAAGTTAATTGTAAATTCTGATCATAGACTTTTCTATGAGGCATCTTCTCTGTGACACCTGTGTAATCATTATCTGCAGTAAATGTTATTAAATTATTTCCTGGTAATACTGCTTCAGTACATAACAATGTCAAATAATCATAATTAGATCGCAAATCTATATTTTGTTCTTCTCTATTACCTCTAAGAAACTCTGGCACAGGTAGTTGCACCTCAAAATAAGGAGTTAATGAGGGTGCAAGTAATGATTTTTTTAGATCATCTACCGTTCTATGTATCGGTACTGTTCCTAAAGTTAACTTGTTAGCCACTAGTTTCTAAATAATATTTGACTTACTATATTATGTATGTCCGAAAGTAAAAAGAGTATTTACAAACCCAGAAACCCAAAGAAATATAAAGGTAATGTCAACAATATTATCTGTCGTAGTTCTTGGGAAGAAAAATTCTGTGGTTACTGTGATATTAATGAAAATATTTTAGAATGGGGAAGTGAAGAGTTCTTTATACCATACCGTGCTCCTGATGGTAAGACCCGTCGTTACTATCCAGACTTTTTAATCAAAGTTAAAGAAAGTAATGGTAAAATTAAAACCTATGTGATTGAAGTGAAACCATTTAAACAAACTAAACCACCAAAGAAAAGAAAGAATGTGACTCAATCATACCTATACGAATGTAAAACCTATGCAGTCAATGAAGCCAAGTGGAAATTTGCTGATGATTGGTGTAAGAATAGAGGAATTCAATTTAAAATTATCACAGAAAGAGAATTAGGATTAGCATCATGACAGACTCCTTTGGACTTGATGGACTAGAACAACAAGAAGAAGATAATCGTATCAGACAATATCTTAGTGACTTAAACAATAGAACAAATGATCCAGAAGAAATGATGCTGGAGATCATGGAAGTTTTAAATGAAACTGTTGAACCTATTCCTGAAGTAGGAAAGTTCTATACCTTTGTATATAATGCAAAGACTCCTGGTGAAACTTATGACCAACACCCTTTGATTGCCTGTGTAGATCTATTCTCATGGGGATTCCGAGGACTTAACTTTCATTGGCAGAAATATAGAAACTATACATGGAATGAACTAGCAGGACAACTCTATGTGGTTCAATATAATGAACTAGATGACCTACTTGCCATACCCTATGGTAAATACATACTTAATCCTCGCTAAATAATAAAAAAGTTTTAGAATAAATGGCATTAATTGGTTTTGGACGTACGGCTAAGCCAGAAACCCATTTTGGTAACGATAACGATAAGTATAAGTTCAAGCCTATCGAAACAGGTAAAGGTAGGAACGAAAAATATTTCACGCTTGTTAATAAAGATACGGGAGAAATAGAATTATATAATAATGAATTTGGTGGTGATAGACCAGTGGGAAAATATAATCCTGAGACGAAAGAATTTACTCCAGATCCGAAAGCTAAAGAATATGAAATAGCAGCTTTTAATAACCCAGAAAGTGGTGCTTTAGATAGTGTAATAAAAAACTCCAAAAATATGGTTCAAAAAGAATCATATAACGATTCTATGAATGAAGCAGATGGAGTTAGTCAGAAAGATGCACTAGCTGCTAGTAAACAAATAGCAGATGATTTAATAGATACTGGAACAACAACTATAGATCCAACTGATGGAACTACAATGACAGGAATGGCTGAAGAACGTAAAGCCAATATTCTGGAATCAGTTGGTAGAAAATTCTTTCCCAATCTGAAATATCCAGAAAAAATGAAGGATACTCAAGATGCAATAAAGTTTGAAATATTAGAATTTGAAGCAAGAAAATGGGATTCAGATCAACCAGGTGTTTTAAAAGAAAGAGATAGAAGTAATGCAGCTCTAACAAAAGTACCAAGAGGTTCTATAATCTTACCTATGCCAGGTGGTCTCAAAGATAATAACCAACAGGACTGGGGAAATGCCCAAATGAATCCTCTTGAAGCAGTAGGAGCTCAACTAGCACTAGCTGCATTTGATGGTGCTGATGATGTTGCTGGTCTTATGACTGGTCTAGCAAGTGATATAGGAGCTGAAGGAGTTGATGAGGCAGCACAAAAATTAATTGCAGGTGAAGCAGTAGGTAAAGGTGGACAGTTAATAAAAAGATCTGGTGCATTAATCAATCCCAATGTTGAATTGCTATTCAATTCTCCTATGTTGAGAACTTTTCAATTCCAATTCAATCTATCTCCACGTAATCAAAAAGAAGGACAAACTGTTAAACAAATTATAAGAACATTTAAACAAGCATCAGCACCAAGAAAAACTGCAAAAGGTTACTTCCTCAGAACCCCATTAATATGGCAAATATCATATCTCAATAATGCATATAACTTAAATAGATTTAAGGAGTGTGCAATGACTAGTTTCCAAACAGACTACACACCCAACGGAAACTATTCAAGACTACGTGACGGTACAATGTCACAATATAAAATAACAATGGCCTTCAGTGAACTTGATCCTATCTTTAATGATGACTATGATAAACTTGATCAAGGAAATCTAAATGATCCAGAGATCTTCTCTTCAACTGGACAAGGCCCATTAGCCTTAGGAAATCTAAAAGGTGGAACAGACTCAGCAGGTATAGGTTACTAACATGTCAAATTACTTTAGAAAAATTCCAAACTTCGACTACGTAAGTAGATTACCTAATGCAAAAATAGGTGACTATATGCCAGTCAAAAACCTATTCCAAAGAGGTCAACTGAGAGAAGATATCTTTCAGGATCTTTCTGTTTTTACAAAGTATGAAATAATTGGAGACGATAGACCAGATAATGTTGCCTCTACTGTTTATGATGATTCAAATCTAGATTGGTTGGTTTTAGTTTGCAATAATATTATCAATGTTCAAACAGAATGGCCCATGCCTCAACAGGCATTTGATAATTATCTTATGTCCAAATATACTAAACATGGAGATACTGAATCTGAAACCTATAGTAGAATTTACAATGACGTTCACCACTATGTAACAAAAGAAATCAAAAACTCTGCTGAAGTAGCAGTGGTAAAAGAAGGTTTAACAGTTGCTGCAGATTATTCCATCACATATTATGATTGGTTAGTTGATGGTTATGTTACAATATCAAAAGCTGATGATGAAGAATACAATCCATTATTAGTTACTCCCGTAACAAACTATGAATACGAAGAACAAATTGAAAACGATAAAAGAAATATATTTTTATTAAAACCATTATATGTCGGATTGGTTCTTGATGATCTATCTGAAATGATGAAATATAAAAAAGGATCTACTGAATACATCAGTAAATCCCTTAAGAAAGCAGAAAATATTAGACTATATCAATAACTACTCTTCAGCTAACTTCTGAAAGTACTTCAGTGCATCATCTTCATCTTCCGATGCTGGTGATGAAACTGCTGCAGCCACTGTTGCTTCTGCCTTACGAGCATTAAAGTCTGGTGCATAAGAACCACGACTGTTATCCTCATCTGCAACTTCTTCGTCATATACACGACGTGTTGGTTGCTTATGTCCTAGAACATAATCCAAACGCTTCTTCAAATCTTCATATGATTTGAACTGGTCTGGTGCAGTTACAGCAGCAAGTGAATACTGCTTCTTCCACAATGCTTCTAGTGCATCATCATCTTCAAGTAGAGGGGATACTGTATCAAACTCTGACTTATCATAGTTCCAATAACCATCCTTCTTGACGATCTTCAACTTGAAGTTTGCACCTTGCCAGAAGTCAAAAGGATTGATTGGAGTTTCATCCTCAAACTCTGGTTGCATTGCTTCCATAACCTTATCAAAGATCTTCTTACCAAACTTGTAGAGGAATACTCCACCCTCATTCTGAGGATTGGTAGGATCTTTTACGACATAGATGTTTGCATAATAAGAAAGCTTACGCTTCTGCTTACGAACAATATCCTTATCGGATTCATTACCACTGTTCCAGAGTTCACGATTGTGCTCTGAGACAGGATCTTTACCACCTGTTGTGGTTAAAGAGTTCTCAATATACCAACCACCTGGTCCTTGGAAAGCATGTGAATAAACCTTTGCCCAAGGAATATCTTCACCTTCTGGTGCTGGTAAGAAACGGATAACGGCATAACCATTACCTGTTTTATCAACTTCTGGTTTCCATAGACGGTCATCGCCTGAACCACCAGTGTTGTTCATCTTCTCCACTTCTTTAACTAGTTTAGATGTTAAAGATCCTAGAGAGGATTGTTTTTTTAGGTCTTTGAAAGACATTGATTACCTCTGATTTGTTAGATTTGGCTTGTGTTGTTTTTATTGTAGATGGATTATTCTTATTTGTCAAATTCTTTTTTCATGACATCAACCATCTGATTCATATTATCAAATACTATATTCATGTCAACATTTTTTGGCAACCCAAACATTTCGGTAGAATTAATAATACCTTGTTTCATCTCCTGTGCTTCAGGATCATCAGATAAACTTAATCTTGTATATAAGATTTTTTGTTTATCAATAAGTTGCTGTAAAAGATCAACATGATATTTCTTATCTTCCAATGACATAGTAGGAAACTTAAAGGCATTACCATAGACCTCCTGTTGGAGTTCTCCAATATGTGCCAGTTCGGCTCTTACTACTTCGGATTCAAAGAAACTCATTCTTCCTCGTCTTCTGTTGGTGTATCATCAGTTTCAACTTTACTTTCTTCAATCTGTTCTAGAACATCAATTGCTCCAAGAACTTTTTGATAAGTACCACGAAGTGTTTCAAGATTTTCTTCTAATTGAGTCTTCTGCTCTTTTAGATTCTTCAATACTTCTGCATTTTCAAGTGCCATTAATAATAACCTCCTTCAGAATTTTTTTGTAACGGGGTGTATCTATATTTAGGAAGGGAGAATACTTTTTTATTTTACGACTTACGGTTTCCCATACAGGATCAGTAAGTCGTTTATCAAAATCCTTCCTATATTCAAGTATTCTATCACATATTACCATAGTTTCAAGTGAGGTATTGCCACCAAGATAACTCTTTAATATTTGTGGATGTCCTTTAGAACAATCAAACACATCATCAACCTTCTGATCATCAAAGAGTTCATTAGCCTCCTCTTTGAAAGTATATGATAGTGACTGTACCTTCTTCTTCCAGTCCACATATCGTGCCTCACCATTCTTTATCATATCACCAATCCACATTGTACTAGGATCAGTGCTACTAATAAAATTAGAAACAAAAAACTCTTCTACCTCTTTATCATTCTTCTTTCTTGCAAACTTCTCAAACCAGAACCTATCCTTCCTTTTATAAAAGGCTTGAACTGTTGCTCTAGTTTTACCAGCATACTTATGATAATCATACTTATCTTTAGTAAAATGATTCTTTAGAGAGAGATAACAACGATAGGCATCAAAGGGCATCATTCTATTGATTCAAGGAATTTATTAAAGGTATGAATTTTAGATAATTCTTTATGATTACCAATACCTTCTGTTTGAATAGGGCAAAAGAAATCATAAACATCATCTTTAACCATCTGATCAAATGCATCTATCATATAATCTCTTGCCTTTATAACTCTATCATTAATATCATTAAATGCAAAGACTAAAAAAAATCCTAACTTATAATCTTTATTATTATATTTTACATCCATAGCAGATCCAAGTGCTTCTTCTACACGCAAATACTTACACTTTTCAATACTTCTAGAAGTAATACTTTTATATTCTATAGCACTAGAAATTTTAGGAAAATTAATATCCCACTTCTTCCAAGGTCTATACCTTACAGGAACTTTATCTTCAGGTACACCACCAGTTACCTTCTCCATAAGAAGATGAGTTAAAGGTTCAAAATGTTTATTCTGTCTTATTTGCTGAGTACCTTGATCAGTACCAACGATTCTCCAATACTCATCAATAAAATTAAGATTCATTATTCTGAACTAACTCTTTCCAATGTGCATACATCGAACCATAAACCATACCCTCATGGGCTCTGATCTTTGATCCGTCCAATAGCTCCAATTCCCTCTTTGATAACTTCTTTGTTGTTATTTCCTTGTACTCTTTCTCCCAATTGGGGATTTTTTTTATGTAATTCATTTGCTAATTGGCGTTCAAGTTCACATTCTAATGTAATTAAATGTCCTGTCAAGTATTCTGCATACTCATTATCTTCAAATAGATCATGTAGATGAGCAACATGTTCAAGTGCAAAGACTAATTTAGTCTGCGTATTCATTCTAGGCATTATTCATATAGGTAGTTTGGCTCTGGAACTTCTCTTTAAAAAATTAAGTTCCTGTGCTTCATACTTTATCTTTTCCTTTAATGGTTTTGATATAAGTTTAGGTACATTCTCCACATCAATACTATTCTGATCGCAAAAATGAATGATAGCATCAATATAATTCATGTTCTCATTATCCTTTACAAGAGTTTCAATCTCCTGTGCAAATCCTGCAGCAGAAAAAAACTTACTCTCCAGTATTTTTTCTAACTCATTCTCCATCCTGAGACCTAGTGTTGTTGGATACAAATTCTTTTATATACCTTACTAATAATTTAATATAATCCCCTTTGTTCCTTTTGTCAAACACCTTGACTTCACCTGCAGGAGTTACCATAAGGGTGATCAATTTCTTGACAGGGATGCCAGTTAATTCATAGTAAGCTGCAGCATAAAAAGTCTCCTGAACAAAATAGTTTTCCAACCATTTCTCAGGTTTAATCTTTTCAGATGTCTTAAAATCTATGACTGCTAACTCGCCTTCATATTCTGCTATACAATCAACTCTACCTG
>VTLG01002492.1_pt1 | contig 28785 bp, 34 predicted proteins | sample 4694571 | NCBI WGS metagenome assembly VTLG01 (sample SAMN12604809, study PRJNA352737) | marine metagenome | biome: ENVO:00000447; feature: ENVO:00000209|ENVO:00000569|ENVO:01000036; material: ENVO:00002151; isolation source: viral sequences binned using virsorter ...
ATTGAAAAATTTCTTCTTAGCTTCATCATCTAATTCGTCTGGAGAACTTATACCGAATTTATCCATAGCAGATTTAAAAAATTCCTCGTAATCACCTTCTTCAATTGAATCACCTTCTGCTTCGTGTCCAGGTTCGTGTTCTTCATCATCTATTTCATAATAGCGACCAATAACGTGTCCCATATCTTCATATAGTGCACTCATTCTTTCTTGTAGTCCTTGTGCTTCTGATGCAATTTTATTAAAAGATTTTGATAGAGTTGTTAGTTCTTTCATATTACGATTAACAGTAACTTTATCAAACCAATCATCTGTTTCACTTAAAGTGTATGATTTTGCCTTAGTAGCAATTTCAGATAAAGAATGTGCAATTTCTTTTAAATTTTCTTCTCTTTGTAAAAGTTTACCCATTTGAGAAAAATTATTCATTGCTTCTTTAATTTCTTTTGCAGAAACTTTTTCTGAAGTACCATAAATATCTTCTACAATACCAGTTAAACCTTTACGGTTAGAATTTCCAATTGCAGGTTGGCTGACTACACCACCTATTATTGAAAAGTTTTCTTTAATTAAATCTTTTAATTTTGCCATTTTTGTTCTCCTAATTCGGTAATAAATATAAACTACTTACGTTTTTTACCGCCTAAATATTTTCTAAATCTTTTTTCTACTTTACTCCATAAAACTTGTAACATCTCCCTAACACCTTTACTGGTATCACGAACATTTCCTTGTTTTATACCAACAATCAAGTCCATCGCATCATATTTACCATCTTTTACTCCACTTAACATTATTGCAATTGCCCTTTGAGATGATTTATTAAAAATCTTACCCATTTCTTGTATATCTTGTTGTACCATTTTCTTTGATTCTGGATTTGAATATGTTGAACCATAAGCAGAAAACTCATCTATTCCAGCCTTTTGAAATTCTTCAAATAATTTTTTTAAATCATCAGATTCTTCATCTAATCTCCACTCTGTCCATTGATTCCACATATTTTTTGTATAATTCATTTAACTTATCACCTTATTTTATATAATCACTATCGTACACAAATCCAAACCAACCACCAAATTTTATTTTTAAATTTCTTATAATACCTTCCCACTCTTTAGATGTATCATACAAAACAGGATCACTTACAGAAACTTTATGTTTTTTCTTCCATACTTTTAAAAACGATTCTAAATCTTTAATTAATTTCTGAGAAGCTCTTTCCATCTTTTTTATATCTGATTTCGATAAAGATACTACTTCTTCATTTAAATCTTCTTCTTTTACAAATGCCTTTCCTTGACCAGTAAAAATCCTACCCATTTCAATTTTTTTTCCATTTGGTAATTGTAAAGATTCATTGACTATTTCTTTTAACTTAATCATTTTAATGCTCTCATTACATCCATTGGTTTTACATTTTCACCACTCATATAATCTATATCTTGTGGATCTTTAATAATCTTTTTTATAGTATTTTTTTCGGATGATGTTAATTTAAACATATCATCATAATTCATACTTCTGTCGGGTGATACTCCTATTCCACTAACATATTTTTTTACCATATTGAAATAAACAATATGCCACTTACCCATAGATTTACCTATTACAAGTTCAATCTCATTTCGTCTACCCTTTGAACCAGGAAATGCACTTCCTATTTTTATAGGTGACCTTTCTTCATTTAATAAGTCTTTTAACTTAATCACTTTAATGCCTGTATTACATCATTAGGATTACTTACCATTCCCTTAACAAGTTTAAATAAAGTTTTATCTGCTAAATCACGAACTTTTTTTAACGCTGGTGGATAGTTAAGATTTAATTCTAACTTATAAATATGTTTGTAAGTTGCTGACATTTGTTTGTGTGGTAATCTGTCTGCTACTTCTATTCTTGCTATTGTTGAATCGTGTTTCTTTTTAACAAGATTTTTTATCATATCTAAATTACCTGTAAATTCTTTTTTCTCGTTTATTTGTTCTTTCGTAGAACAACAACTATCTCCACACTCACAATTTTCTTTTATTAAATCTTTTAACTTAATCATTAGAATGCTCCGTCTATGTCTTTAAAGTTACTGAACTTTCTTTCAGCTTGTCTAAACAATTCTTTATCTAATCTATCTCTGGCAACATTTAATTTACTCATATCTCTAAGGTACAAACTTAATTCATTAATATGGTCGTACATCTTTACTAATTTTTTATCACCAACCATTTGTGCAAGAAACATTCTAGCTTTAGTATGATTATTTCTATCAGTTAATGCTGCAATTTTATCAATATGTACTTGATGTAAATCTTTTTTCTCTGTTAATATATGCTTTAACTTAATCATACTACCTTCTTCCACAATTTTAAGATTAAATTGATAAGTTGTTTTGTATTCATCCTATTCATTTTTTCTTTACTTGAATCGTTTACCTTATCCCACACTTGAGTCATCATACCTGCAGTTGTTAAATCTACAAGAGTACCACCTATCTTTTTAGCTTGTTTGTTTTTAGCTACATCAAGAACTTTTTTAATATTACCTCTTGGTTCTACTGCTTCATTTACGGATTCATCAATTGCCTTTGGATATTTTGTTTTCTTAGCAAGTTGTAAAAGTTTTTTTATATCGGCTGGTTTATTTCTGTTAAATTTATTAGCGTTCTTTTTATCTTTGAAGATTGCAGATACTTTTTTACCATTATCATCAATCATAATGATAATTCCTTTTTTACCAAAGTGTCTTTCATCAGATACAGAGATACGTTCATTTACAAATTCCGTCTGAAACTTATCTTCTAATCCATCTTTACCATCTAAGTAATTAAATACAGATTGTAAATAATCTTCTGATTTAGTTAAATAAGATTGAACCCACGCTGGAAATTGAACTCCACCATCCTTATCTTTATCAACATTCTGTATCATATTGTAAATCATCTTGGAATACTTCATAGACCTTTCCAATTGTGATTTTGCCATTTTACCCTCGTGGTCTTTTGTTTCAAAAAATCTTTTTAATTCATTTGCACTATATTGTTTTCGGAGATCCATCCAAACCCTATTGGGTAAAGTTTCATTTATGGATTCACCTAATCCTTTTTGTGCTGCTTTTTTAATAAATGGCTTGAAATCTTTTTTCTTTGACATTTTTATGACGGGTGCAATACCATTACTCATATGAACAACTTTAGCAATTACTTTTAATTCTTTTTCGTTTGCCCATTTGAAATTCTTTTCCCAATCTAATGAACCTTCATTTACGGATTCATTAAACCCATAAACATATCCACTCTTACTTAAAGTGTTTACGAACTTTGCTAAATCTTTTTTGTTTCTAAAAATTTTGATATCAAAGAAATCACTACCATCTTTGTGTTTCTTTTTTCCATCGTGATAAGAGATTGTATATTTTGCTGAACCAACTCTATCTTGTTGGTAGTATCTTTTCTTTCCTTCATTTACGGATTCCCAAGCAAAACCTGATTCCCATTTCCACAAACTACCTTGTTTTTTAATATATTTTTCTTTTGATAATTGTTTAAATGCTTTTGCTAAATCAGTTGATTTTGGATTACCATTATCTCTGTATATTCTTTTGATATGTGATTTAGATGGTAACATTCCTTTTTTCTTTATTAATTGATTTATGTATTGATTTGGAATTGGGCCTGGTCTAAACATATCCATCCAAAAATCAGTTGCACTTTCCTTTATAGATACCGATTCTTTAACTGGAACTAATTTCATTTTTGTATAAATGTCCATACCACTTTGTTTTTGTTGTTTCAAAATAGTTTTAATTAAGGCATTTGCTTTAGATTTTTCTAATGGTGTTGATATTTCTTGTTCCTTACCTGTAAATTCTTCCATACCTCTAACTACATATAATTTTTTTGCTTCATTTACGGATTCTTTTAAAGTAACGTTTAAAACCGTCTCAACATATTTAGTCGCTAAATGTTTTTCTCTCCCATATTTTTTATGTTCCCACTTTTTTTGTAAACTTTTTGGTAATTCTTCTTCATTCATTCCATTATTCACAAATGATGCAACTCTTCTTGCATCAACATTACGAACTTTTCTATATCTAAATTCTTCAAGTGTTTTCAACCACTTTGATACTTCTTTTACCGTACATCTTTTACCAAGTTCCTCTTTCTTCAAACGACTTTTCTCTGCTCTTCCGCGATTTTTAGATTGTGATTCAAAGCCTACAATCTTCCCACCTTTATGTGAAGCGTCTTTACCATCACCATTACCATAAGTACCTTTTTTACGATTGTATTGATTTAATTCTGCTCTATATTTCTTTGCTTTATCAGATGACTGAAATTTCTTGTATTCTGCCTTATAATCTCTTTTGGCAACTTCACTATTAAGAAAATTATGAACCTTACCTTTAGTTGGTTTTTCTTTTGTTTTTTTAAATTTATCTTTTAATCTTTGAAAAATACCCTTAGCCTTTTTGTGTTGTGGATGAGATGGATCACCATAAGCAGTGGTAATTCTATTTAAACGACCCGTTTGTGGGTTCTTAACCTTTGCCTGTTGCATTGCTTGAAGTGCTGCGGCTGCTGCGGCGGGATTTTCTTTTACTATTTGACGAATTGTCTCACGAAGTTTTCTCACAGCTTCTTTTGGAACGTGTTCTGGTTTACCTTTATGTTTAGTAGATGCATAATCTTTTGCATCTTTATCGTCCATTCTATCAGCTACATCTTTAACTTTATCAGAAACGTCTGATGGTGATAATTCACCCTTTTGAAGAGCGTGAACCATTCCCATAAATTTTTGTTGTGCTTTGGATTTTGCCGGCACCTTATTCTCCTCGAATAATTTTGTTGATTATATCTTCTGCCTTACAATATGTTCCACAAGTTCTACCTTGTGTTCTATCTACTCCTTCAGTTAAAGGATGCATAAATGCTCCGTGTGTAGATGGATTTGATACGAAATCAAATGCTATTAATTCAAAATCATCACCAACTTTCATTGCTGGTTTACCATCTGCCTCTTCTATGGTTTCAACTGAACCCATTCCACGTGAACTAATACCAAGTTTAATTCCATTTTTAAATAATTCTCTTAAAATCTTACCTGCAGGTGTAGTTAAAATCTCTACTGTACCTAATAAATTATCACCTTCAAAATGCATTTCAGTTACATTATGAGATACGTTTTGTAAATTAACAACCGAACTATCTGGATGATCTAATTCACCCATAGCCCGTTTTTGTTTTATAAAATTACTATCGTAATTTTTAGCTTCTCTTGTTAAAATTTCTCTTGGATAGACTCTTCCATTTTGATTTTTTGCATCTGCTCTTTGTAATACACCTTTAACAACCAACTTACCATCATTTTCTTTCATAGCTTCATTGATTTGTTGTGGTGATACTTCAAATGGAATATAATCTACTATAAGTTGTTTCATTACTTCATCCTTTTCGTTAACTTAACCATATCTCTCATAAAAGACGTTACATTTTTAGTATACGATTTCACTAAATCATCTTGTAACTTATGATTTTTAGGATCTGCCTGTAATCTATCAGACAAATCATACATTGCTTTACGATATTTACCTTCAACGTTTTGTAATTTACGAGTAAGTTTTTTTGCCTGTACGATATCTTTTGTATCTTCATTTACGGATTCATCTACTGGCATTTTTATGATTTGATTCATAGATTTTTCCATATCTTTTACAATAGATGCAAGTCCAGTTCGTTTATCAGTTACAAATCCATCTACCACTCCCCAATCATTTGATTTCATAAAAGTATCAATTTTTCTTATAACACCCTTTACAAACTTTAAAGATGTCTTAAAATCTTTTTTAAGTTTTTCTCTTTTTGGATTTTTTCTTTCACTTACGGATTCCTTAACTTCTATCATTCCACGAGTTGCTTTTATAAATTTTTCTACATTGGCCCTTTTACCATCAACTGTAAATCCTTGTTTACCTCTACTTCTAATGGCTAAACCAGATTTCTTCGCTATCTTTTCTAACTTGTCTTTTTTATCCGCGTCGAAAATTGGTTGATAACTAATAGTTAATACAGCTTCATTTACGGATTCTTGTTCCTCAACCTTTTGAAATCCACTACCACTTGCAACAGAATCTCTTCTATCCAATGGTACACCCATCTTAGTACCTTTACCACTAAATGCACGAGGTGTATCATATGCACCACCTGCAGTCGCTGTGGTGGATGCTTCTTCAATTTCTCTTTTAATTATGGTACGAAGTAATTCTACAAATCTTTTTTTACTTATCTTCGTGGACATTTTCTAATTCCTTCACTAATTCATAATATCTCATTAGAGAAACTACGTGAGAATCTTTTACGTGAGTCCCACCAGTAGCAGTTTCTGTATGATTAATTGCCTCTGTTAACTTTATCTTTGTTATTTTATCATTAACTTTATTTAAGTGTTTTGATAAAACGTTTCTAATTTTAATAACTTCAGCATCTATGAATTCTCGTAAAGAATTAGTATTTGATAGATTGTTGATATACTCTCTTAACAAATTCCTTTGTGATTCATTTAGACTACTATATTTTTTATTGAATTTATCAACTAAAAGTTGATATGTTAAAAGTCTAATATCCTCTTCTTGTGATTTGTACGAACTAAATGGTTTATTTTTAGATTTTTTAATGTCACTTGAGGTTTGATGTGTAATATTCTCCATTACAACCACTTTACTATCAGTCTGTACTACTGGTCCGTAATCGTTACGAGCAGATTCACCTTCAAATATATTATAAATTGATGCTAAAACCTTATAATTAGGTAATTTTGTATTAAAAAAGTCTTTTGGATTAAAAACAGTTTTAATCTCTTTAATAAGATTATATTTTTCATTTCTTAATCTACGATTAGAAAGTTTTCTACGACTTTTAATAACGGCCTCAATTAATATCTCCGAATGTGTGGCACTTTTATATTTTTTCTCAATCAAAACTTTATAAAGTTGATTTTCTTTACCCAATTCAGTATTTGCATTAAAAAATTCTTTTAAAATCTTTATTGCAGAGCTGTTTTTTTCATTGTTTAATACATCAACCGTAATCTGACGGGTGAGTAATTCAAAAAGAATACCAGTATTCTTTATTTTATTGTGCTTTTTATTATAGGACATTAATTGCTCCATTAATCTGTATATTTTTCGTACATATATAAATATAAAAACTTCAAATAATTATACATTTATTGTGTTAATCTTTTTTAACAAATTCTTCGTATTCGTTCTCAATTACCTCTGAATCCGTGGTCTCTTTTAGTATTTCTTTCTTAGAACCACCCTTTAAAGAATGTTTAAGAGAATCAAAATGAGATAATGCTAATTGTGGTTTGACCTTACCAAGTGGATCTCTATCTCTCGCACTACCATCTTTACCATATTTAGGTATCTCTTTTGGTCTACCAGCTCCTTCAAATCCACCTTCAGGTGCACCACCAGAATCAAATAAAGAACCCATTGGTGTATCTTCGGGTTCTTCTTGACCATCTTCTCCTGGTGTCGTTCCAATAGTTGCCAAATCACTTGGTGTACCAACTGCCTCACCACTATCTTGTGGATCATTACCCTCTACGGATATCTGTTCAAATCTAAATTTTTGTTTTTGGTCTTGAACTAAATCTTTTTCAATTTCTTTAATAGCATCGTCAGTAAAATTAAATACATTCTTATATATCCAATCAGTTGAAAGTAATTGATTGTCTTTTACATCACGAGCTAAATTAACTTTTGAACTCCACAATTCAAGTTTCTCTTGTTCGTAAATTGTAGATGGATTAGTTAGTGCCAATTCAAAGTTAACTAACTCCTCATCTGTAAATCCTTGTGAATATAAGTGAACTACAGCAATCTTAGTTAATTCACTAACCACAATTCTCTGAATTCTTTCAATCGTTCTTGCAAACCTTACATCTTCTGCTGCGAGTGTTGCTTTACTTCCAAGTGATTCTTCATATCCAAGAAATGCTTTTGGAACACGAAGTGCTGCCAATAATCTATTTTTTAAATATTCTAAATCTTCAGTAGTTTCATAAGTCATTCCTGGTAATGAATCAACTTGTGTTCCACTATCTCCACCTCGAACTGGCATAAAGAAATCCTCTGTTAAATTCTGAATATTAAATTTCAAATTATAATCACCAGTTTTATCATCAATAAAAGGTGTTTTCTTCATCTTATTGATTATTCGTTGCATATAATTATCAACTTCGTTTGGTGGTATATTACCAATATCAATTTTAAATACTCTCTTTTCAGGTGCTCTCATAACTCTATGGATTAACATTGCATCTTCCATCAATGTTGTTTGTTTCCATACTTTTCTAGCACCCTCTAACATAGATTTACCATAAGGAATTAAATTACTGTCACTTGCTAATCTAAAGTGTGCAATTTGAAAATTTTCAAATTCTACTTTTCCTTGTTGACTCTGATTCTTATGTAAATATGGATGAGTAGCCTCCATAGTCTCTAAATAAAATTTTGTATAATATGGATTTTCAGGATCTTCCCCTTCTGCACGAATAACTTCGTAAGGTGATAATGGTATGACATTAGTAATTCCATATTTATCATTAATATCCAAATGTAAGAAGAAATCTCCATACTTAGTTAAATTACGAACCCAAGGCCAAAGATTAAATTCGATGTTCATAATATCATAAAATAAATTATGTAATATTGATTTAATATTATCATTATCACTTTGGATTTCCAAAACTTCTCCATATGGATTTTTCATTGTAGATTCATCTGAATAAATGTCAAGAGCACTTGATATTATAGAATCTGAATCCATTGTTTCATAATCCTTAAACAACGCAAGTCTTGCCGCCATAACTTGATGTACGGTTGAGTATCCAGAACTGATTAAGTCCAATCCACTATGCATTTTTGAATATCTATCGACAAGATGACTTCGTACACCGTGTTGTAATTGATCCGTATCGGCAATTTTTAATTTTTTACCACCTACGTTTCTTACAATAACATTTGTACTAAATAATCGTCTTAACCGACCAAATAATGTTTTATCAGCCATTTTTTACCTCACTTATAAGAGCCACTTTAAAGACTCTCTATTTTTATCTTTGCCTACTTCCCAATCCCATTCACCATTATCATTTGAGTCGGGTGTATATAGACCATCGACATCTTGAAATCTATCAAGTGTCTTTTTTGTTAATTCAATTCCCTCAGTTCGTAATCTTAATGCAGTATCACGAACCCAAAGTCCTATAGCAAAAGACATTACAAGATCATCATTGTATCCTTGCATTGCTTCTGCTCTATTATTTAAATAAATAAATGTAAATAATTCATCTATTAATCTATTAGAACGAACCACTACTGATTCATCTCTAAAATATTCCTCTAATTTAGCAATAATTAAAGGTCTTGTTCTGGCAGTGGTACTAAATCCCGCTACCATTCTTTTTTCTTCACTTCTATATCGATTGTTCATTTGATGTGCAATATCAACATATCGTAAATCTTTACTCGTATAAAATAGATTAGGATAATCCCTATCTATTACCTGTTGGATGGTTGCCCAACCAATATTATTGTTTTCTATAATTAGTAAGGCATCGTTATATTCTGTTGCAATACTCACTAACATATTACCAAAATCTTTTGTAGGAACTCTACCTTTATATTCCGCTACTTGTTCTACATTTTCTACATCAATGACGTGAAATGCACTATAATCTTTACTATCCCCACGACCAACATCTGCCGTTACTACATAATTCTTTGTATAATTTGGTGGCTCCCAAACCCATAAATTACTATCAACACCACGTTTTTCAATAGGATCTTTTGCTGACTTATCTCTACATTCTTGTAAAATTGTTGCATCAATTACAGAAGTACCAGAAGTGATGAAATCACAATCACATTCTTGTGCTGCACTCTGTAATCCTAATAACTCATCTTGTTCATCTCTCCAAGTTTGATCTCTATCAGGATGTACAGTCCAATGAAGTTTGATAAAGTTAAATACTCCTCTACCCTCTTCGGCCTCTACCCAAGTTTTATGAAACCAATTTCCTACACCATTTGGTGTAGAAAGTGCAATACAACTACCACCAGTCGTTAATGTTTGTTGAGCTGCAGTCCATATATCATCAATCTTATCAATAAATGCTGCCTCATCCAATATCAATAATGATAGAGCTTCAGAACGAGCAGCTTCTGGTCCTGATGATACTGCCTTAACTTGTGAGCCATTAACATATCGTAGATTTAATTTATTATCTTCAACACATTTTTGTTTCAACCAACTTGGAAGATTTGCGTGCATCACACGAATTTTTGTTACCAAATTTTTTGCAACATCTTGTTTTGTTGCAATTACCAACACGTTCTTATCTTGAAAAAATGTCATCATCCATAAAGAGTAACCAGCAGTAATTGTGGATATACCAAGTTGTCTAGCCTTCAATATAATATTAAACCTATTTTCTTGAAAATCGTGAACAGTAGATTCTTGAAAGTCATAAAGACTAAAAGGTATTTTTCCTTTTATTGGATGTTGAATCATACAAAACTTTTTCATAAAGTATGCAGGATCTTTTGCACACTTCACATACTCTTGTTTGATTACATCTTTTAATGGTGTTGGATTATTAGACATTAGTTAACGATTTGACCAGCGAGGTTTACAGAAGTCGCGGTCATAATCACTCCATAAGTAAAGTACAACCATTTATTCTCATACCAACTGGGTTTCACAAGTTTTACCTTTTTTTCTAATATTTCTGAACGTTCTTTCAATACTTCAATCGAAAGGTCTTTATTCGCGATTATTAGTGAGTCTGTTTGAGCATTTTGTTCCAATAACTTAATAATAGAGTTAAGGTCTTTAATAGTTTTAGTATTTAAACTATCTTTAACTTGTAAATCAGTTATTTGTTTAGTAAATCCCAAAATTTCAGATTCCGTAAAGGTAAATGTCTTTTCTTGTGAAAAAACCATTCCTACAAATAATAATATTTTAATTAAATTCTTCATATATACATATATATCAGTTTACTTGGAAAATTTCTTCAAAAAGTTTACTGCTTCGTCTACATCATCAATTTCAACTGCCTTTTGAGCATTTTTAATGTCTGCTTTAGTAGATTCTACTTCTTTTTTCAGTCTTTCCACTTGTTTTTTGTTTACTTTCTTCTTTGACTCAAGTTGTTTAACCTTTTTCTCGGTTTGTTTAACTTCTTTGTCCTTTTGCTTAATTGCATCATCAAGTTTTTTGACTTCTTCTTTTTTCTTACCAGAAGCCTTTGCCCCAAGTCCTAAAATAGCCAATAGACCACCCAAAATTCCTAATAATACTTTCCACACTTTTTTCATCTAATGTTCTCCTAAAAATGAAAGACCTGCTCCGTGTACAAGTTCTTCAAGATTTACTGTTTTATTTCCATTCTCATCAATCGACTCATATTCTTGTAATTTCATTAACTTTCCTATGATTCTATGATAAACTTCCAAAAGTTTTTCGATTTCTTCGTCACTTCCAATCTTACGATGATACTCTTCTGCAACTTCACCGAGAGTTGCTGTCATATCCATTAATTCAAATATAACACTTTCAGGTAATATTAACTTTCTATCATTATACAATTTCATTTTCCAACTCCATCTCAAGTCGTTCAATATGTTCTCTAGCCTCATCAACAAGTTGATCAAAATTTTCTTGTCCCATTGACCATTCTTCTTTCTCCACACCTTTTTCTGTTACACCTACTTCATTAAAAAAAGTAGTCTTACCCCCTGACGCCTCGAATTCGTCAATACTTTGTTTTAAATCTTTTAAATATGCCTTTTTATTTTCTAATATCTTTTTCTTCTCGTATTCTTCCCATTTACCCTCAACACGAAGTTTATTTTCTATCTTAACCTGACAATCAAAACAATGGCCCATCATTCTCCAAAACTTATTATCAAGTTTTTTCTTCATTGTCTTATCACACTCAGGACAAAACCACGGCATCCTAGCTTCTTTCATAATATCTGATAATCTATCTATCTTATCACCGTGTTTTTCGGGTTCTTTACCACTATTAAATCCAACCATTACTCGTTTTTCAGGTTCTCTACCTGCCAACAAGTCACCCAAAACTTTATTTTGTCTTTCCGACTCTTTACTGTAACCCATAATATCTCCTAACCGAACTTCAAACTACCAAGTATTTGATTTATTGGTGCAAACGCTCCTGTAAATTTATAAATTTTACCTTTATACTTAAACACCACACCCTCACTTGGAACAACTGCATCTAATCCTCCAATTGCCTGTAGTTTTTCTATTTGTAGTTTTAGTTTTTTTAATTTATCTACATTACCACCACTTTTTAAATCATTTAAAGCTTTGGTAACTTCTTTTCTAATTTTTTGTGTAGCCTTTTCAGGTGATGCTGCCATATACCCACTTATATTTTTTAATATTTCTGCTCCAACTTGAAAAAATAAAACTTCGAAAGGTTTAATATTTTGTTTAAATATTTTTTCAATATCATTTTTATCTGTAGATAATATCCAATCTAAAAATTTTGGTTTATCTTTATAGTCTTTTTTAATATCCGCTATTTTATATGACTTATCAAAGTATGCCCAACGATTAACCAAACTAACAAACTGATTTGGTTTTAAACTAACTTTAAATTGTTTAGATGCATTAAATACATACTCTCTCCAATATGCCTGATGATAATCTCCCAATTTATCTGTATCATTTAATGCATATGTAGATTGTAATTTTTTTAATTTTCCTAAAAATCGAGATTTATTCTTACCAAAATTTTGTGATTTTGGAACTGTTAAGAAATTAGGTTTACTAATCTTAAATTTCTTTTGTATATTAGCATTTACTTGTCTAATCATACCTTCTAACATACGAGCTGAATCTCTTGCTTGTCCTATCGCCTTTCCACTATCATCATATTCTATCGCTCCGTGAAATACTATTTCTGCCACATCATAATCGATAATATTTGCTGTTTTAGGATACATAACCTCTAAATTCATCCACTTTGAACCATTACCAAATACTTTTTCTTGTTGTGCGTCGGATAATCTACCAATTGATTTTTCTAAATCTTTCATTGCACCTACAAAGGCATCTTTAATATCACCTCTACCACTAAACATAGTTGATATACCTTTTGTATCTGGTGCAGTTTTACCAAAGTTCTTTAAATGTCCTTTATTACGAGCTGCCTTTAATTTACCATCTACCCAACTAATCATTAAATTTTGACCATCAAGTTTTTCAGTAACGTTATCCTCTCTATCTAACTTTCCACCTAACCCATTAATAATTATCTGTCTCAAATCTGAAAACGTAAGATTATTATCATCAAAGGGATGTGACATATGACCATAGGCTCCACCTTCTATTAATAAGTTGACTTCTTGTTGAAATTCCTCTTGAATTTTTTTAATTTTATCAACACCACTTGTTGCAGTTTTCATATCGTGTGTACCAGAATCTTTAATTTTCTTTGTTTTATCTTTCATTTCTTTTTCACCAAAGAATTTAATAATTTCCCAACCCATTTTATCTATCATTTGTTGTAAATGTGCTTTGTACTTTGGAAATGGATTATCTACACTATCGGTATTTTTTGTATTTTGATTAACAGTTCTACCAAAAGTAACTGTAGCTGGTCTTTCCATCTCTGCAAAACTATAATCAAATGCTGGATCAACAACACCTTCCGCCTTATCATTTAAAATATCAGCCAATACTTCCCATCCTAAAATTTTTGCGTGTTTTGGTGATACTCTTTTATAATCTGCAAACGAGGCGAAAAAATCATACATTCCTTCGTCAGACAAATCACCTGCAGATATTGATGATGGAAATGCACTCACTTCTTTTACTAATTTTTTTACAGAAGATTGGTGAAAAAATTCATATAATTTTTTAAATTTATTTGTTATCATATTATAAACACCTTTATCATAATATCCAAATAATTTTTTAAATAACCTTTCTCGTTGGTCATCATTTAACTTAGGATGTCCTAAAATATCCCTTATTGTAGTTCCACTTACTTCCTTACCACCCACTCTTACTGATTGATGTGGTGCTGTAAGAATATATCCACGTTCTCTATATCCAACCATTTTATCTTTATTTCTTTTATAATCATCAAAGTATGCTCCAGCCTTTAATCTATTAGCATCTTTTTTTCCAAAAATATAAATTACTGCAGTTGTTCTTTCATCAAATTTCTTTAAAGTATTTTTAGCTTGATATGGTGTTGTTTCTTTTATAATACGATTAGATGGTATACCCATTTTTTTCATATGTCGAACTTTTTCCGCAAAATTCATTGGATGTCTTGGTGGTTTCTTTAAATCAGATGTAACTATGTAAGCCTCATCTACTTGTTTCTCTAACCACTCGTAAGTTTTTTTGTGATGAGGGCCAAATGGTTGAAATCTTCCACCATAAACACCAACTACTTTTTTAATTTCTGTTTGTTCTCTTACAGGTTCATATCCTTTTTTCTTTTTATTTGGTTTTTCGTTTTGATTACCACCTTTTTCTTTATCATCATCATCCCAATCATACGTATCGGGTTCAGATAATCTTCCCATCTTATCAGCTCCCATTGAACCCTTATGATGTTGATAGAAATCTTTACCAGCGTCTGTTTCTGGTTTATTCTTAAGCTTTTTAAATTTATCCTTAAGCTTATTTGGTAATGACTCTTCAACTTTTTTATAACCACTCAATTTATCAGTTTTATTTTTATTTATACCTTTTCTACTTGGTGAGGGCACAACATCTTCTGTTTTAGATTTTTTTGATTGAGCATTGATAGCACTCGCGTGAGTTGAACCTGGTACAACTAAAACTTTCTTACCTTCTTTTTTATACTCTTCCATTTTACGAGCCATATTATCTCGTCTTAACTGATTCCAAGCTAACTGAGCTTTGGATATGGGATTAGAACCAAATTCCTTACCACTATCTTCAGGATAATTCAAGTCGAATAATTGTTTAACTTCACTTTCGTCTTTTGGTGGAAATTCACCTTTATATCCATTGTCTTTGAGATATTGTTTTCCATCATCTGTAAGATATCCCATTGCTTCTTCACCATCATCACCTTGTCCAACTATATTAGAATATATAGCACCTGTCATTTGTGATGGTGTGGCTTTCATCTTTTTTGCTAAATCTTTATAAATACCAGCCTTTTTGTGTCCATCATCGTGGTTATTATACTCACCATCCCAAGTATCAACACCACCACCTGCCTTTTCAACCATCTTACCAACAAGTTCTTGTTCTGAACCCTCGTGGTAGTTATGCCCATCACCAAATCCACCTTCTCCTAAAAACACTACGTTTTTTGCTCCGTGTTTTTTAATAAAATCATTAACCATTGGAGCTACTTGTTTCTTTATAAACTCACCAGCCTTTGGGTCATCATCTTCCATATGAGGTGTACCTATAACAATACTATCATCGGTTTCGGTTACATATTGAGCTTTATGAACTTCAGGTGAATATCCAACTTCTCCATCACCTAACCATAAATTTCCGTGTGCATCATCTCCCCAACTCTCAATCTCTTGTTTTTGTTTTTTATCCTTGATTGTATTCAAAACACTTTGGTTATTTGATTTTTCAACATCACCAACCGTAGTTTCCTTACCACCTATATTAACTTTTGTAGTTGGTCTCATTTTATGTGTTGCACTATATTTTTGAAACGCACTTTTATTTTTAAAATCTATTTCTGAAAGACCTTTTCTCTTTGGTGACGGCACAACATCTTCTGTTTTAGAGTTGACCACTCTAAATTTTAATGCAGGGCGACCATTAATAAGTAAATCACCCTTTTCATTCCAATCAATAGATTTAACTACAACGGGTTTATTTTTGAATCTACCCATTTTAACAGTATCACCTATCTCAATTGGTAAATCAACTCCCTCATCAATTAAATCTTTAATTAACCATTTTGTTAACTCATTCATTCTTTTAGAATACCAAGTGAACTGTACCACTACCACTCACTCTTGAAACTCCAATTTCATAAAGTGTTTTAGCAGTAACTGCAGAAGCAGCGACTTGACCACCACCTGTAAAAGTTAATTTTGTATCTCCTGCTGATTCTACGATAAATCCATCCGAACTCATTTCGGAACCAGTCATATAGTAATCAGTTGCAGTCTTAGTAACAACTTTATTAAATTTAGCATTATCTGTTACAGTTGCTGCACTTCGACCTACAAACGAACCTTGTGTTGCTGTTGCCATTTTTTATCTCCTATTTAATTATCCCAATACCCATCTTGGGTAAACATTTGCCAGAAAAATCCTACTAACCATAGAACAATTCCTGTTCCCATTAATATCCAACCGATATATTCGGTCATACAGAAAGTGCTCTACGATACCAACCAAACAAAAATCTCTCTTGTTCAGGTTTCTTATTCACTAAATCGTAGTAGTGTTTCATTCTGTAACAACGAACTCTATCTAAAGATGGTTTATAAGTTTCAACCGCACCTTTAGTACCTGGGCCAAATCCACCATCGACTGCTAAATCAGCACCTTTTGCATTACAAGCTCGTTGTAAAATTCTTACAGCAGTTCCTCTACCTTGATTCACACACATATCAAAAAATATATGTTTTAAATCTTCAGGTAAATCATCTACCTTATTCTTATCCCAATAATCTCTTTTGTAGATTTCTTTAGCACCTTCTTCTGTAAGGTTCTTGATATCTACATCTGGATAGAATCTTTTTGCGATTCCAAAATTAGTCTCTCCGCCTAAATCTTTAGGATCGTGAACATATCCACCTTCGTGGTGTAAAGTTACTTCTATAATTTCATCAAATGTAGTTAACATCTTATTTTCCTTGTTTTTTGAGGATTCTTTGTTTTCTAATCCAACTTTTTCCGATTGAGTTTTTGAGAGGTTTTTTAACAAACTTATTAAGACCTTGCTTAACCAACATATTAAACCTCTTTTGTGCCTTTTTCTCATCTAAATCCTTATTATTATCTACTATCATAAAGTTTTGTTTAAATAAACCTTGAAATCCACCAATATTTCGTTGTACTGCTCTATGTGAATCAACAACTATCTTTTCTGGTAATACTCTATCTCGTTTTTCATTTCTTTCAAGGGCTCTTTCTAAAGTAGTATTAATAAAAATCATATAAGTATCATAACCCAATTCTTCTACTTCTTTCTTTTCTTTTTGAATCTTTTGAAAATCATCACCAGTACCATCAACAATCATACCCAAACGACCTTCTTGATACTTTTTTCTTCGTTGAGCAGTTAAGTCTTTTGCAAAATGTCTTAAATTACTACCACCCTTTTCTTTAGAAGTAGTTAAATTTTGAAATACTTCGTCTGGCATTTTATCTAAATCTGTACCAAAACCAAACTTATTTAAAAGAAATTTCAACTCTTTATCTGAGTTAACCATCTTCATACCACTATGAGAGATATTAAGTCTATCGGGTATTCCAAATAATCCTTTTGCCACATAAGTTTTACCACTACCAGGCCCACCTGCAAGAAATACACATTTAAGTATACCAGGATCATCAACTCCTTCAACTAATATACTACCTTTAGGTGCCTTATTACCCATATACTTTTTATATTTATCAAAATCTTCTTCTTTGACAAATCCCTTATATCCACCAAGTTGCTCAGATGAAGATGTGGTGCCTGTTTTACTGGCCTCAAGTAAATCTTTTAATTTAATCATACTGTTCTTTCGAATATATTGTTACAATTATAAATATTAAATAATAAAATTTACCAAGATTTTAATCGTAATCTTCTTCTACCTTCTAACCCATTTTTCCAACAAAAACCGTGATTTCTCCATAATTTATTACGATATATTGGTATTTCTTCTCTTCCTAACAAATTATATGCCTGTATTCGATGATGACCATCCATAACCTGTTTTTTTGAATTAATAAAGATAGGTAACTCAATACCTTGCGTAATAATAGATTGAAAATATAAAGTTAATGCTTTATTGGTGTTCTCACCAACACACTCACAAACACTTCCTTCATTTGGATCTCGTGGTTTATCCATTAAATCTATATTTTCATAAAAATAAAAAGGTTTTGAATTAAATCCAACAAATTCAGATTTATTCAATAGTTCAAATTCTTGTGGGAATAATTTTAGGAAAAATTCTTTTTCAGTCATTTGTATATAAAAGGATCTCTTCTTTTTAGTTCTTTTAGTTTCTTTTTTAATTGTCTTTTCTGTCTAAGTCTATGTATCCACTTTTTAATTAAATTTAACATCAATAAATACTCCCTCTAAACAATAGAACAAAGGGTATTGTTATTAACATTCCAAATATTAATAACCCTAACCACGACCATATGAACAACCCAATCCAATGAAAAAATAATTTATCAAATAACCACCATCCCATTTTTTCTAAAGTTTGAATAGGTTTAGAATCTCCCATATATAAGTCGGGCATTAAAATCACAACCGATGAACCATCACCGTGATTTAGTTGAAAGTTTCTTTTCCATAGATTTCCATAACACCTCCAAAACCCGTGTATTGGAATAAGGTTTTCATCTCTATAGATGTATTCAAACCAATCTGTCATTTGTTTTCTTAATTCTTTTAATCGAATCGGATCCCACTTACCTGTTTTTTTCCAAGCGTGTCCATTATGGACGGAATCCCAACTCATATACTCTTTAGGTAATTTAGGTTTATCTTTATTAGACATATCATACTTATAAAATTTAAACCACTTATTTCTTATAGGGTGTGAAGTATCTTGTGAAGCATTATATTTTACTAAGTCAAATTGCATTACCAACTCACATCCCAATCTTTAAATTCTGATGCAATACAATCCACCTTATAATCTTTTCTACCACCAATTACTTCCATAATCTTATTGATAGCTGTATTTCTAATTCCATTGAGTCCGTGTGTTAACATAAGATTATCACTTCCCTTTTCACCTTTACGAACTTGTGATTCATTATACCAAATATGTGTATTCATTTGTGATAATACTACAATAGCTCTGATAACATCTCCTGTTATTTCACCTTTATGTTCTTTTAGAATCATATCAATATCGTGAACCATATCATTCATCTCTTTAGCATAATTTTTTTTGTTTTCTGGTATAAAAACTTCTTTTAATTGATGTATACTTAATCTATCAATCAATTCACCTAATGTTGGTAAAAATTTTCGTTGTTTTTTCATTTTAACTCCTTATGTAACTATTCCATAACTTAATGGAAATGCATTTCTATAATGTGAACTTTCTTGTGGTACAATCATTTGATATGCCTGAATTAATTCCTTTATTCCATAATCTAAACTATATTGTGTTTTCCAACCAGTTGATTCTACTTTCTTATTACTAACAATATAATTTCTCTTATCTGGATCTTCAAAATAATCAGAATATGTTACTGAAGTATCAGGTATTTGTTTTTGTATTCTTTCAACTAATTGTTCTTTATTTATATTAGTATCAGATAATCCCACATTATATATTTCACCATTACACTTACTATAATTATCAATCATAAATTCAAACACGGATGCAACATCTTGTATGTGAAGAAAATTTCTAACAAATTCTTTTTCAAATATAGTAATATACTTGTCTGTTAATAACTTATACACAAATTCATTCACCAATAAATCTAATCTCATTCTACTTGATACACCAAACACGGTTGCAAATCTAAAAATAATTCCATTACTATTATTTTTAATATAATTTTCAGCATCACACTTAGTTACTCCATAATGACTGATTGGTGTTAATGAATTTGTTTCATCTACCATACCATCTACTCTACTACCATAACCACTATTAGTATTTGGAAATAATACCATTTGATTTTTATCAATATTATCTACTACATCTTTAATTTGATGATAATTTATATCAGTTGCCAATTTTTTATCTTTTTCACAAGCAGGAAACCCTACTATTGCAGCTAATGGAATTATAACATCGTTTCTTAATACTTCTTGTGTAAGTAATTTGTAATCTCTAACATCTCCATAAACAAATTTAAAATTTTTATTACTACATAAATCTATCAATGATGTTTGATTATACATCAAATTATCTATAATAGTTACATTGTGATTTTTTAATAATCTTCTTGTAATTGCAGAACCCAAATATCCTGCTCCACCTGTTATTAATATATTCATTTATTATTCTCCAAGTACCACTCGACAGTTTCTTTCATACCTTCTTCAAAAGTATAATCTGGTTTAAATCCGAGTTCATTGATGATTCTTTCTGTACTCACCATCCTAAATGGTATAGTGGTTGGTTTAGAATTATCCCACTCTACTTTGGGATTTTTACCAGTAACTTTTAAAATTACATCTACTATTTCACCGATAGTTATGGCAGAACCACATCCAACATTATATGGTCTCATTGATTCTCCCTTTTCTAAAACTAACAAACAACCTTTAACTACATCTTTTATATAGAGAAAATCTCTAACCACATCAGGACTTCCCCAAACTACAAATGGATCTTCACCACTCAAGCACCTTTTAATTAAAGCAGGAACAACGTGACAAGTTTTTAAATTAAAATTATCGTGTGGGCCAAATATTGCAGTTCCTCGAGCAATTCCTATTTTCATATCTGTTAAATGTGAAGTATGTTCTATAAGTTTTTCTCTATATCTTCTCATCCATCCATATCCATAATAAGAAATAAATGGTTCACCATCCCAATATTCATCTTCTGTTATTGGATATCGTTTGTCAGGATAACCAGTAGAACTATTCAAATCTAAAAATCCCTTAATGTTAGATTGATAACAAGCATCTAAAACATTTGTGATAACATTTATTTGATTTCTTGCTATTTGAAAGTCTGTTGCAATATCAGACGGATGACCGATATAACCCGCTGTATGTATTACATAATCTGCACCATCTATCAGTTCCAATGCATCATCTAACTTTTCTAAATCAATATTCTCTAACCAAGTTATTCTCTTATCGTGTATTTTAAGTGGGTTTTTATGTGTATGAGTTATAACTGAAGCACCTCTATTTAATAACTCTTGTATGAAATGAGTTCCCACAAAACCACTTCCACCTGTAACTACTATTTTTTTATCTTTGTAAAACATATCTATTTTTTTAATTTCCTTATAATTGAATCTGCTATCATTTTATGTCCCTTTGAACTTAAATGTGTATCATTTAAACCTGGTATTACATCACACAATCTTAAACCCTTGTCATCAGATACACCACCTCTTCCATTGTTAGGTGTCTCATTAAAAGAAGTATTTCCCTCACGATTAACTACTGTTTCTGTAAAACTATTATATTCCTTACCATCTAAGTAAATTGGAATGTGATTGTCTGGATATTTTTTTGATAATACATCTCCTGCATCCTCTTCCCAACTAAACACATACCAATTAGCATCAGTATGAATTGTACTAATGATACCTTTCATTTGTCTTAAAATTTCATCTCCAATCGTATCATTCTTGATATAGTTTTTTAAGTTCTCATCATCAATACCTCTTGCCCAATTAGTAAATTGTATAATATATGTTCCGTGACTTGGTGTAGGATTCTCGTAGAGTAACTTTTGTGTATTTGGATTTGAACCACCATTAACCATATTAATAACTTCATAACAAACATTTAATTCTTTTGCAACTAAATTTGCATATCTATGTTTTTTTCTATATGAATCACAACTATAGTCTAAAGATTCTAATTTAAATGTAGGTGGAATCATATTGTTTAATTGTTCTACACTATAATCTTGTTCAGAATGAAGATATTCATATTCTAAACCTGCACCCCAGGTAAAACTACATCCTATAAAAAATAACACCTATAACTCCTATTTTAACTTTGGAAGATATGTATATCCAACTAAATCTTGATTATTTATTTCTTGTTCTAATAAATATAAAAAACCACCACGAATATCTCTATTATTTTTCCCATACTCCATAAACAATTTATAGTTATGTACAAGAATATCCTCCATATCCCAATACCACTTATGTAATTCTTCTTTAGTCATACTATTAATTTTAACTATTTCCTTTTCTATTAAAGAAAATCTTTCTCTTCCATCAAGACACTCATCATAAGTCTCATCTATAAACGGATGAAAAGTTTTAAATCCAAATTCTCTGACATATTTTAAAGAACCAGGACTACCTACAAGTATTATAGGATGAAAATATGCAAAAGGTTTCCAAATTTTTTCTGAACAATAACCACCCCCTTGAAAATAAAGAGTTTCAGTAACAATACTAAAATAATTGTTTAAATATGGTTTATGATTCTCCCAACCATAACCGTGATTTATCCCATCACGAGCTTCTATTGCAATAGGATAATCTACTATTTTAGTTTTCATTTCTCTTAATTTATCAAATTCAGGTTTAAGTTGTCTTTTACGATGGTTATTTATAAAAAATTCTTCTATATAAAAAGATACAGGATCGAGTTTAAAAGTAAAACTTACATCATTATTTTCAATCAAATTATTTTCACTCAAAATACATAGAGTTGATAGTCTATGTGGACGCATTCTTCTATTTAAACATAAAAAATTAGAGTTTCTTAATTCATCTTTAGTTGAATAAAATTCATCAAGTTTCATAACTGAACTTGTATGTTTCTCATATTCTCTACTTATATCCAATACTCCGTGCCAATCATTTTGATCAACAGAATAATTTTCACCTGCCTTCTCAAATAAAGAATGACAATAAACAATTACTTTGAATCTTATTTTTTTATTATTATTTTTACACCAATCAGTATATCTTCTCTGTAGTGAAAAATCATTCACACAAACCACCACATCAGATATATCATATTTACTTAAATAGTAATCTAAATATTTAAATGTTTCGTCTTGATAAAATGCCTCTTGTAGTAATCCAAAATATAATTTCAATTTTCCATCTTTAATATATGTCAATGCCTTCTGACTAATATAATCAAAAGTAGTTTTAAATTTACTATTCCAACTTTTATCCATACCAACTGCCCTATCTGGAGCTCCAAAAAGTTCAATTGGATAAATTCCAAGACACCCATTTGTATCTTTAAATTTTTCTTCTATATCATCAATTAACCATATATTAGCAAAATCAGTATTATCATCACGATATAAATCACTTGGATATACCGCTGGTTCAAAAGTAGTGTGTGCTCTAAATTTTGGTACATCAAAATTGGGCCAATAAAACTCTACAAAATTTTTAGGTATTCCATTTGGTATCCTATTACAATAACTTTTATTCTCGTAATCACCTATTCTATCATAAAATAGATTTAACATACTTTATCTCTTTCACTTAAAATTGGATTATCAATTGGCCATTTTATTTTTAACATTGGATCATTCCATCGTACTGATAGTTGGTCTTGCCAATCAATATAATCGTTTGGATAAGATTGTGTATAATGAAATACACATTCTTCCGATAAACATAAATGTCCATTAAGAAAACCTGGAGGAACTAATACACTTTTACAATTCTTATCGTCTAATGTAAAACTATCCCACTCTAAATATGTTGGACTATCTTCTCTATAATCCACCACAACCAAATAAAAGGCACCATATACACAAGTAATATGTTTCCAAGTTACATCATCTCCGTGTAATCCTCGTAGAACATTTTTTCTTGAATGTGTAAATTTTGATATCTTTTGTTCTGGAGTATTCATCGATTTTTCCCAATATGTCCACATTGTTCCACGATAATCTGTCCAGATATCAGGTGTAAAAACTTTAACTTCTGATAATTTACTTTCTTCTACTTTATACTTAAAGCTCATTTAAATACCAATCTATTGTTTTTAAAATACCTTCTTTTAATTTTATTTTTGGTTCAAATCCCAACTCGTTTGAACGTTCCATACTCATTAATCTTTTTGAATCTCCCATAGGTTTATCTTTATCCCATACTATTTCTCTATCAAAGTATTCTGCAATTATATTTGCAATTTCTTTAATAGTGATACCAGAACCACTTCCTAAATTTACTGGTTCTGTAACTTTATTTTCAACCATATGCATCATACCTCGAGCCACATCTTCAGAATAAATAAAATCTCGAATTGGTGAACCATCTCCCCAAACCTCTAATACATCATTTTCTTTTGCCTTTTTAATTAATGATGGTATAACCATAGACCATTCACCAAAATTATCATAAGGCCCATAAACATTTGCAGGTCTTACAATAGAACATTTGTTCCAATTATATTCTTTCATATAAGCTTGAACATTTAACTCTCCCATTCTTTTTGCCCATCCAGCGTACCAATCGTTTTCACTTGGAAATGTTTTCCAAACATCATCCTCTTTAAATACTTCGGCTGGATGATATACTCCAACTGAACTTGTATAAAGAAACCACTCGACATCTGCTTCATACGCCGCCTCTATCATATTTGCATTAAACTGAACCATTGGAACACTAAATGATGCGGGTGATTCCATACATCTTTGTGGTGAACCTTTTATTCCTGCTAAATGAAATACAATATCAGCATCTTTACAAACAAATTCACAAGCCTTTCTATCTCTCAAATCTATCTCTGGTAAATCAACTCCCATTACATAATTACAATCAGTATCCATTAGTAACTCAGTTAATTTTGTACCAATCATTCCATTTGCACCAGTTACTACTATATTTTTATTTTTAAACATTTTTACACACTCCACTAATAAATTCAATATCATCAATTGTCAATTCAGGATAGTTTGGTAGAAAAAATCCACGTGAATGTATTTTATCTGAAACTTCTCCGTGAAATTCACCAAATCTTTCTGTCCAAAACGGATGTAATCCAAGATTTCCAGCACTAAAAATACGAGTTTCTATTTCATTTTCCACTAATTTACTAACAACTTCTTTTCTATGTTCTTCGGAGTCTGCCAATGCTCCAAACGAAATACTACACGGAAAATCATTTCCCCAATCTTGAAACTCAAAATGTCCTTTTAATTGTTTTGCATATTCAAAATGATTATAAACTCTATGTCTTTGTATATAATCAACTTTCTCTATTTGTCTAAGTCCAATAAATGCCTGTAAATCTGTGGAACGAAGATTAAAACCAGGAACTAAAAAAGTAAAGGGTTCGTGAAAACTATCAATATTATTTTCAACCATTTTTTGTCTATATAATTCATTTGGTAAATCTTTTCCCCATCCGTGACTTCGTAACATTAATAATAAATGATATAATTCCTCATCATCAGTATTTACCATACCACCCTCTATCGTAGATAATTGATGACCAAAATAAAATGAAAAAGATGACATATCTCCAACTTTACCAACTTTTGTTCCATCTTCATAACAAGAACCAAGTGCTGCACAAGAATCTTCTAATAAAGGAACATCATATTTTTTTGATAAGTTTAATAATTCTTCTTTATAATGTGGAACACCTAATACTTGAACGAAAATAATTGCACCGATATCACCACCCTTTAACAACTTTTCTGTTTGATTCAAATCTATACCGAATGTCTTTTTATCTGCATCTACCATAATTGGTTCGTAACCAAATTGTATAATTGGTGATATTGTTGTTGACCAAGAAACTGCAGGAACAATAATCTTTTTACTTTTTAATCTTCCACTTTGTATTAAAGTATTAATCATTAATAAATTTGCAGATGAACCTGAATTAGTAAATACTGAATATTTAGTTCCTATATAATCGGCCCACTTTCGTTCAAATTCTTTAGTAAGTTCTGCCATCGTTAATCTTGGTTCTGTCTTTAACCAATCTATTAACGCACCAATATCATCTTGATTAATAGTTTCTCTTGCTAACGGATATTTTATTCCGAAATCTTTATGCATTTTATGTAACGTTACCATTTTGGAACTCCAAATTTAAAAGGTAATTTAATATTAATTGTTTTAAATAACTTAAATTTTTTATTTAAAATAAGTTTTAATACTCTTAATAACATCAACATACCACCAAACCAACCATTCTTTTTAATAACAGATTTCCATCTATTTGGTTTAGAATATATACTAACAAATCCTTCATTTTGTAAATCTATTAAATCTTGTGCAGATAAATCACCAACATTTGTTACTGCACTACCATATCTTTTATATTCAGAAAAATCGTCTGAAATTAAATCTATACCTGAATGACCAGATGATGCCATACCATAAAATTCTGTGCCAGGATATGGAATTGCTATTGCAAAATTAGCCATTTTTACTTCCGAATCATTTTTCAAATAGTCTAAAGTTTGTTGTACATTTTCTCGTGTCTCACCTGGTAATCCTATCATTACAGAATTAGTTGCCTCTATATTATATTTGTTTAAAATACGATTTGCCTCTGAATAATATTTAAGAGGAACTTGTTTTTTCATTGTTTTTCTCATTTCAGAATCTACTGTCTCTAATCCAAAACTCATTCTTATTAATCCAGCTTTCGACATTAACTCTATCATTTCGTCTTTAATTAAATTTGCTCTTGTACTTCCTTCAAAAGTTATATCTAAGTTCTCTTCAATAATTTTTTCACATATCTTTTTTAAATGTTGATCAAAGTATAAAGTTAATACATCATCCATAAATAAAAAATGTCTAATACCAAATTTATCTATACATTGTTTTATCTCAGTTATTACATTCTCAGGAGAACGTTTACTCACAAGAGTAGTGTTTAACTTATCTGATGCACAGAAAATACAATGCCACGGACATCCTCTCATAGTTAAAATAGAAGTAAAATTCTTACGACCTTCTAATGTTCCTATTTTGTATTTATGCATCGGTAATAAATCTCTTGCAGGAAATGGTAATGAATCTAAATCTCTAACATACGTATTCGTACCCGTATACATAACCTTACCTTTATCTCTATAATAAATACCTTTTATATTCTTGAAAGACGTGTTTTTTTCCAGTGCGTTCAAAAATGGTGCAAGTTGATTTTCACATTCTCCACAATAACCATAATCAAAACATTTATGAAAAGCTTCCTTTTCTTGTATTGTAATATGTTGTCCACCTATAAGAATTTTTTGTTTTGGATTAGCTTTTTTTAATGATTCGGCAAAAGATTTTGAAAGATGAAAAAATGGACTCATACCAGTAAGTGCCACTAAGTCTGGATTTTCTTTAACAATTCTTTTAACTACATCATCCTCATTAATTCTATCAATTTCTGCATCTATGATAGAAACATCGTGACCAGCCTTTTTTGCAATTGCTGCAAGTAACCCTAAATTTAAAGGTGGAACAATACCACCAGCCTTTCTAGCAAAATAACCAGAAATTAATCCAAGTTTACCAGTCCATTGTGGATAAACAAATATAATTTTCAACTATATCTCCAATTATTTTTCACTATAATAATCTCCCCATTCAACCACTATCGTTGAACCATTTCTATTATACGCATCTTTAAAGGTAGTAAAAATTTGTTCAGATTCTAATAATTCTACAACTACAACATCATCTAACATTTGTTTAATTGATTCTGTAAAATTCTGTGTGTGTTGTGAACCGCCATCTAAAGGTTTTTTTGAACCAACAGCAACCCTAATTATGGTTTTAGGTATTAACATATTCTTCGTCATTTTTCTCATTTTATCTATATGATTTACTAATTGATTTAGTGCTAAAATAAAAAAATTAAATCTTGGATAAATAGATATTGGAACATATCCTTCAAGAGATAATCCCGCACTCATACCCATTTGTACTTCTTCCATTACAGGAAGTTCTATTAACTTTTCTTTTGGAACTTTAGTTAACGTAGTTGAAATAGAATGTCCACTACATAAAGTTGCCTGTCCCAAAAACAAAGTATTTTCTTTTTCTCCAAGCCATTTCATTGACTTGATTAATTCATCTTTATATCCCATAGAATCCTCTAAAAATTAACCCATTTTCCAGTACCGTGATGTGGATATTTATTTTTATATTGATAATAAATAACATCATCAGGAATATCTTGTCTTTTATTCCAAGCTAACTTTGTCGGTGTATGAACACTAAACTCATTATCCTCAACTATAAAGGTTATTGGTAATTCAAAATTCTTAGCATATTTATAAGATTCGTGAAATACACCAGTTTCAAAAGTCATATCACCTACAAAACACCAAACTCTTCTATCAGATTTTTTACGTTTCAAACCCATAGCTGTACCAAGAGCTATTGGTATAATACCACCAACTATCGCAGAAGAATAAAAATTATGTACATTACTACTTGTTTCCATACTTCGACCTGAAACTATTTCATTCATCAATTCATCTCTATCAAATCCGTGTAATAATGCGTGATAATGATTTCTCCACGCAACAAAAACCCAATCTGTATGGTGGATATTTTTAAAAATTTCTATAAGTTGTTCTTCATTACCACCACTTAAATGTATTGGAGCCTTTATTTCCCCATTTTCATATCTTTTAGCAACTTCAGTTTCAAAATCTACTAAATATTTTTTATTTATTTTATTCATATAATTCACCTATTATATTCTCAAGTTCATTTGCCCACATTTGTGAACCAAGTTCATTTGGGTGGCCACCATTTCCTATGTAGTAAGAATTACCTTTTCGATTATGTATAAAGTTATGTAGAGTAATATCAGTATAATAATTTTTTAGATTTTCAATATACTTTAATTTAGTTATTGGTAAATGATGTAAAAAACT
>VTLG01003553.1_pt1 | contig 28782 bp, 49 predicted proteins | sample 4694571 | NCBI WGS metagenome assembly VTLG01 (sample SAMN12604809, study PRJNA352737) | marine metagenome | biome: ENVO:00000447; feature: ENVO:00000209|ENVO:00000569|ENVO:01000036; material: ENVO:00002151; isolation source: viral sequences binned using virsorter ...
TTTCCGTATCGGATGGCCTCGTGGATTACTCGGATCCTTACCCCGCTGATTCTGAGCAGTTCATGTTAATCGAACATATGAGTGGGCAAGTAGAAAAAATAGAAACTGAAATGCAGAATATGATGTCAAATACAGTTAACATAGAACGTTTACAAAAAGATGTAGAAAAGATATTATCTGATATTGAAAAATTAAAAGATAAGCAAAGAACATTTGCTAATGGTAATGGAGGGCATCAATGATCGAAGTTGTTTTTGCATTATTAATGATAGTGGACCATGAAATTAAAGAACACTTACATATGGACAGCCTCAGCAAATGCCTTAAGGCCAAGCGTTACGCGATGAGGGACAAAAAGCCTGCAGATAGAGTTATATATAAATGCATTAAATCTAAGGCTAACACCGAAATATATATGGGAGAAAAGAAAATTCTTTCTTTAATCCTTGAATAAGGAGAAAATCATGCAACTATCGAAACATTTTAAACTAGAAGAATTTACTAAATCAATGACCGCTACTCGTAAGGGTATCGACAATTCTCCAGGATCTGGAGATATTAAAAACTTGGAGAACGTATGTTATGAAATTTTGGAACCGGTTCGTGCGCACTTTGATAAACCCATTACTATTACCTCTGGTTACAGATCGGAAGCACTTTGCGAAGCTATCGGCTCGAAAAAAACGAGCCAACATGCTAAGGGCCAGGCGGTCGACTTCGAAATAGCAGGCGTACCAAATATTAAGATTGCTTACTGGCTTTCTAATAACGTAGATTTTGACCAGCTGATCCTCGAGTTCTACAATAAGGACGATCCAGCAGGTGGCTGGGTGCACGTGAGCTATAATGAAGCTGGTGCTAACAGAAAACAAGTTTTAACTTACGACGGAAAAAAATTTGACAACGGACTGCCCGAGATGAAATGGTCTGGCGGAAAAGTCGTATCCTAAAATTTTAGCGCGCGTTGCGCGTATATCCTATTAAATCCATGATTTCAATTCTTCACCTAAAACTTCTGACGCTATATTTATTTTTTTCCTTAGAGATTTTACGATTTTCTCGTCAACTGTTTCATCAGCCAGAATGTCCACGTACGTTACCGACTTTTGTTGTCCGATTCTGTGTGCTCTGTCTTCTGACTGTAATCTTTTTTCGAGGTCATATCCATTAGAATAGTAAATTACGGTGTTTGCAGCCGTCAAAGTAATGCCATAGCCGCCCGTAGAGGGCGTTCCAACCATAAACCGACACTTAGGGTCGGACTGAAATTTCTTTATATTAGGTTGTCTTTCATCTTGGGGAGTTAATCCATAATAATCCACAATGGACCCCGGACCATGGACCTTAACAACTTCTTTAATTATGGTAGTAATATCATATTGATAATGCGCCCATATAATTGCTTTTCCTTCAATCTCTTCCAAAACATCCATTAATTCATCTATTCTATTATTCTTAATAGGTTGAGTGCTGCCATCATCAGATGTAAAGTGACCGCATGTAATTTGATGTAATCTCATAAGTTGAGTAAGAGCATTGACGGTCGTAACTTTTTTACCATTTAAAATAGCTAATGCTTCTTTTTTCATTTGATCATATAATTTATGTTGATCAGGACTTAAGTTAATTTGACGTTTCATATAAATTTTGTCAGGAAGATCTAAGCAATCTTCTTTTAAAACTCGGTAGGAAAAAGGTTTTAATTTTTCCGATAACTCCCCTAAATTTCTAAAGCCCGATACCAATTGAATTTTTCGACCTGCAATATTAGCCGTTTTCATAACTGCATATCTCATTCTAAATGAGTAATAAGACTCGTGATTTAAATGAAAAGGATCTAAAAAATAACATTGGCTAAATAAATCTAATGGATTTTTAGTAACGGGAGAACCTGTCATTATTCTTCTATATTTAGCTCTTTCTGATAGTTTGATAATATTTTTAGTTCTTTTAGCTTGAGGATTTTTAATAGTAGTAGATTCATCAATAGCCATTAACGTATTATGAGAAGCTAAAAACTTAGCTGCAAAATCTACACCTTTAGTTGTACTAAAAGCTTCTACATTCATAATTAGAATATGAAGCTCTTCTCCTGTTTTAAATAAAGTACCTAATTTACGAGATTGTTCTTTAGTTATATTTGATTGCCATAATACGGACACATTTTCTATATGTGTTGGTAAATGCGCCGGAAGTTCTTGATTATACCAGGTTCCAACGACTCCTTTAGGAGCAACAATTAATACACCATTTATTTTTCCTTTATCATAAAGCATAGCTGCGTTATCAATCAGGACTTTAGTTTTACCGGTACCCATTTCCATAAAATAAGCATAGGTCTCCCTATTCCATGATTTTTCTAACGCAGTTAATTGGTGCGCATATGGTTTTGTCTTAAATTTGTAATTCATTTTTACTTTCTAGTTGACAATATAATCTTAAAGACCTATATTGTCAAGCATGAAAGAAAATAATTTATCTGTAGTCCATGTAATACAAGAAATTCCTGGAACTAAAGAAGGTAAACCTAAAATAAATATTATAGGGGCAGCTGAATTTGGTTCATTTAAATTTTTATTACCTGAATTATCTCAAATAATTTTTTCTCCTGGTCCTTTAATTTTTAAATTAAGAAAAGCGTTAAAAAATTTTAAAAAAGAAGATTATTTATTATTAACAGGAGATCCAGCAATTATTGGAGTTGCATGTTCTATTGTATCAGATATGACAAGTGGAAATTATAAACTTTTAAAATGGGATAGACAAGAAAGAAAATACTATCCTATAGAAATTAATTTATACGAGAAAGGAAAAATAGATGATTGATTTTGAAAAAGACCAACAGGAGGTCATTAAAAAAACTGATAATATACAATCTTTAGCTGATCAAGTTGAAAGATTAGAAGATCTTCAAAGAGATATAGAACTTCGAGAAGAAAATTTAAAAAAATTAAAGAAAAAACAAGAACATTTATCTGGAGAAATTATTCCAACGATGATGAGTGAGATGGGTTTATCTCATTTAAAATTGATGGATGGATCTTCGGTAGATGTTAAGCCGCATTACAGCGCCACTATTACACAGGCGAATAAAGAAGCGGCGTTTAACTGGCTTCGTAACAATGGATTAGGTGATATTATAAAGAATGAAATTTCTGTATCATTTGGTCGTAACGAAGATACAAGGGCAGCAGATTATGCTGAACTTGCGAAGGGCCATGGGTTTTCACCGACACAAAAGTTGAAGGTAGAACCTATGACCCTGAAAGCGTTAGTCCGTGAGCGTATTGAGGCAGGTAAAGAAATGCCAACGGAAATTTTCAATGTATTCATTGGAAATAAAACAACAATAAAAAGGAAACAATAAACATGAACCAAGTAACAACCAAAAAAGAAGGAGCATTATCTACAAATTTATTTGAAGCTGATGCAAATGCTGGCTCTCAGAATATGACGCAGGAAGATCTTGCGTTACCATTCTTGAAAGTTTTAGGCCAATTATCTCCTGAAGTGAACAAGATGAATGAAAAATTTATCAAGGGCGCAGAACCAGGAATGATATATAATACAGTCACAAATAAACTTTATGATGGCAAAAAAGGAATTGATGTTATTCCCGTTTTTTATGAAAGAAAATACGTGGAGTGGCAGGACAGAGGCGCAAGCCAAGGTTCTCCTGTAGCTATTCATGATGCAGGTAGTGACATTGTAAGTACTGCAACAAGAGACAAATCATATAAAGATCGTTTGCCTAATGGAAATTATTTAGAAAATACAGCGAATCATTATGTTATTTTTATGAATGGTAGTCCGTCTTCAGCTTTAATTTCTATGAAAGCGACTCAATTAAAAATTAGTCGTAAATGGAATTCAATGATGATGGGTATCAAACTTCAAGGTAAAAACGGTTTATTCACCCCGCCTACTTATAGCCATATTTATAATCTAAAGACTGTTCAGATGTCTAATGACAAAGGAACATGGTTTGGATGGGATGTGTCTAAAGTTGGTCTAGTTGAACACAAACAAGTGTATGAACTTTCTAAAACTTTTGCTACTCAAATTAGTAAAGGAAAAGTGAAAGTTAAACACGGGACTGAAGAAACTTCAAGTACACCATACTAACAGAATCCTAGGTAGTGGGCATCTAAGCGAGAGTGGAAATGCCCACTTTTAATATATGTCAGTAGAAAGATTTAAATATATATTTCTTGGATTAGACCGTGCTCGTGGTGTCACTTACGTAGATAAGAAAGGTGAGGACGGTCAGAAGATAAAAGGTAAATCATTTGTAACAAGAGAAAAAGTTACTGATGATTTATGGAATAAGCATCTTCAAGGAATTGAACCAAGTCTAGGTATCATTCCAATCAATGATGATAATAAATGTAGATGGGGATGTATAGACATAGATTCCTATGCAGGATTCGATCATAAAAAATTAATTGACAAAATAAAAAATTTAAAATTACCACTAGTAGTGTTTAGATCTAAGTCTGGTGGTGCTCATGTGTTTTTATTTACAGAAGTTCCCGTTGAAGCAAAGATAGTACGAGATAAACTTTTATCTATCAGTGCAGTATTAGGTTATGGGGGAGCAGAAGTATTCCCAAAACAAATAGAATTAAAATCGCAAGATGATACAGGAAATTTTTTAAATTTACCATACTTTAACGGAGATAACTCAACACGATATGCTTTTAAAGATGATGGTAATGCTGCAACTTTAGAAGAATTTTATGGAATCTATAATAATATAAAACAACTAGATGTTGGTTCCATAAAAGTAGAGAGGCCCCAGTCAGAATTTTCTGACGGGCCTCCTTGTTTAGAATCAATAACACAAACAGAAATTAAAGATGGAAGAGATAGAATTCTTTATCAATATATACAATATGCAAAAAGAAAATGGCCAGAAAATTGGCAGGCGAAGATAAATGCATTTAACTATAAATATTTTGAAAAACATCCTGAAGGACCCTTAGAAGATAAGATAGTTCAAGGTAAAATAAAATTTAATGATGGAAAAGATTTAGGTTTTAAATGTAATGAAGAACCAATGTGTAATCATTGTGATAAAAATTTATGCAGAACTAGAAAATTTGGTATTGGTGGGGAATCTGTATTTCCCTTACTTACTGATTTACAAAAAATTTTATTAGATGAACCCTACTATTGGGTCAATGTAGACGGAGAAAGAGTAAAACTAGATACAATAGATTATCTTATGGAACAAAGACTATTTAGAAGGACTGTTGCTAAACAAATAAATAAAAAACCAAAAAGAGTTACTACAAAAGAATTTGAAACATATGTAGATATGCTCTTACAAGGGGTTGAAGAAGTAGAAGCACCAGTTGGATCATCTAAAATAGATCAGTTAAGCAATCATTTAGAAGATTATTGTATTCAAAGATCAATTGGTTCAGTTACTAAAAAAGATATTTTAAATGGAGCAGTTTATAGTGAAGATGGCAAACATATATTTACTTTTCATAGATTCTTTCATGGACATTTAACTAAAAAGAAATGGAAGGAAGATTATCAAGTTACACAACAAATGCTTAAAGAACATTGTGGATGTGATGAAGGAAGAATGATTATAGGTAAAAAGAAACCTTCTGTCATGAAAGTAGATATATTTGATAAAGTTGAAGATCAATTTACTCAAAAGAAATTAAAAGAAGAAGCACCTTTTTAATGAAAACAATTGTATTAGGACCACCAGGTACAGGAAAAACATATACTTTATTAAATAAAGTACAAGATTATTTAAAAGATACTGATCCTGATAAGATAGGATATTTTGCTTTTACTAAGAAAGCAGCCAATGAAGCTAAGGGAAGAGCGATGGATAAATTTAATTACACCGAAGATGACTTACCCTATTTTAGAACTTTACATTCATTAGCATTTAGAAAACTTGGATACAGTAAAGATCAAGTAATGCAGAAAAGACATTATGAAGATCTTGGTAAAAAGTTAAATATTTTTTTAGATTATAATGAATACGATGAAGAAGAAACTGGATTATTTACAACTAAAAGTGATTATCTAAGACTTATTCATTTAGCTAAACTTAGAAATATACCCTTAGACCAACAATTAAAAATGGGGGAACATAACACTGAAGTAGAATATAAAACTTTGGTTCATCTAGCTCATGAATTAGAAAGATATAAAAAAGAAAATGTTTTGAAAGACTATAATGACATGATAATAGAGTTTATTAAATCTGATAGCTGCCCTAAATTTGATGTAGTCTTTATAGATGAAGCACAAGATCTTTCATTAATGCAATGGAATATGGCCAAAAAAATATGGAATAATACACAAGATTCTTTTATTGCAGGTGATGATGATCAAGCAATTTTTAGATGGGCTGGTGCAGATGTGGATTCTTTTATTGCACAAACAGGAAAACTTTTAAATCTTACACAATCCCGAAGAATACCAAGAGCAATACATGATTTTGCTTTAGGTATCATTAAACGTGTATCTAAAAGAAGATATAAAGAATGGGCACCAAGAGATCATCAAGGTTCTTTAAAATTTCATGATGATATAAAAGATTTAGATATGTCTTCAGGCGAGTGGTATGTATTAGCCCGAACACGTCATATGTTAGATAACATGGAAGATGAAATAAGAGAACGAGGTTGGTATTTTGAAAACAGATTTAAAAAAATGCCTGAGAAAGATGCGTCTCAAGCTGCAGCTGACTGGGAAGTAGGAAGAAAAGGAACTCCTTTAAGCTACCAACAATTAGAAAGAATATATAGTTATATGACACCACAACACGTTGACAAATCTAGACTTAAAGGAATGGCTAAAGAAAGTTTTTATACCTTAACAATGTTAAAAAAATTTTATGGATTAAAAACTGATGCAGTTTGGTATGAGGCATTTGACGACTTAAACTTTAGAAGAAAAAATTATATTAGAAGTATGCGGAGAAATGGTGAAAACTTAAAAGGAGATCCAAGAATTCATTTATCCACCATCCATAGTGTTAAAGGTGGAGAAAGACCAAACGTAGTTTTATTAACTGATTTAACTACCAATACAAATAGATCATATAGAAAAAATCCTGATGATGAAACAAGATTATTTTACGTAGGTGCGACAAGAACTAAAGAAAATTTACATATTATAAGACCTAAAGATTATGAAAAAGCATATCCAATGGAGAATATATGATTCATCCTTATGCTGAAAGTAGAAAACGAGCTAGAAAAAAATGGAGACAAAGTCCAAAAGGTAAAGCATGGGACGCTAAGTATAATCGTAGACCGGAAGTTAAAGAAAGAAGAAAAGAACTTTATATTCAAAGATTAATTAAAGAGTGTGCTAATGAAAGATAAAATTTATAAAAAGCAGGTAGGCGGTGATCACTACAAATCTATGGTTATTCAGCCATCAGAATTTATAAATAGAAATAATATTCCGTTTGCAGAAGGTAACGCAATAAAATATTTATGTCGTCACAAACAGAAAAATCAAAAAGAAGATTTATTAAAAGCAAAACATTATATTGACATGGCCATCGATAGAGACTATTCTGAAGAAGTGAAAGAGATAAAAAAAGAAAAGAAAATTTCATGGGTTGATGGTTATAATAAATGGAAGGAAAATAAATAATGCAAATTCCATTATTTAAAGCTCAAACTGAATGGTTACCACCAGAAGATTTTCCAGATTTAACTAAATATGATGAAATAGCAATTGACTTAGAAACAAAAGATCCTGATTTAATTAAAATGGGATCAGGTTCTATTTCTAAAAATGGTTGCATTACTGGTATAGCTGTAGCTGTAAAAGGTTGGTCAGCTTATTATCCTATTGCTCACGAAGGTGGAGGCAATATGGATAGAAATAAAGTTTTAATGTGGGTTCAATCATTTTTAAAAACTGATTCTATTAAAATATTTCATAATGCAATGTACGACGTATGTTGGTTGAGATCAATTGGAATGTTAATTAATGGTAGAATTGTAGATACTATGATGGCTGCAGCAATTGTTGATGAAAATCAAATGCGTTATGATTTAAACAATTGTAGTAAAAGATATATTGGTATGGGTAAAGATGAGTCTGCTTTATATCAAGCTGCAAAAGATTGGGGAGTAGATGCAAAAGCTGAAATGTATAAGCTACCAGCTATGTATGTTGGAGCATACGCAGAGAAAGATGCTGAATTAACCTACGAACTTTGGCAAGAATTAAAAAAAGAAATTATTCACCAAGATTTAAATGCTATTTTTGAATTAGAGACTGAACTTTTTCCCTGCCTAGTCGATATGCGTTTTTTAGGAGTCCGTGTAGATATTCCAGCAGCGCACCAATTAAAAGAAGAGTTAAGTAAAGAAGAAAAATTATGCTTATCAGAAATAAAAAAAGAAACACAAGTAGATGTTCAAATATGGGCTGCACGTTCCATTGCGCAAGTTTTTGAAAAACTTCGCCTACCATTTGACCGCACCGAAAAAACAGATTCTCCATCATTTACAAAAAACTTTCTTCAAAATCACCCCCACCCACTGGTGAAAAGAATCGCCCGCGCTCGTGAAATAAACAAGGCGCATACCACATTTATTGATACCATATTGAAATATGGATACAACGAAAGAATTCATGCTGAAATTAATCAGCTTAGATCCGATAATGGTGGAACAGTAACAGGTAGATTTAGTTACTCAAACCCAAATTTACAGCAAATACCAGCTAGGAACAAAGACCTTGGACCACGGATTAGATCATTATTTCTTCCGGAAGCGGGAAAAAAGTGGGGAGTATTTGATTATTCACAACAAGAACCAAGACTGGTAGTACATTACGCAGCATTACAAAATCTCTATGGAGTGGACGAAGTATTGGACGCTTATAACCAAGGCGATGCCGATTTCCATACTATCGTGGCAGACATGGCTGAGATCCCTCGTGAACAAGCTAAGACTATAAATCTTGGTTTGTTTTACGGGATGGGTAAAAATAAATTACAAGCAGAGTTAGGTGTATCTAAAGAAAAAGCTGAAGATTTATTTAAACAGTATCATAACAAAGTTCCTTTTGTAAAAAAACTTATGGATAATGTTATGCAACGTGCTCAAAGTAGAGGTCAAATCCGTACATTGCTAGGACGACTATGTCGTTTCCACCTATGGGAACCTACACAGTTTGGTATACATAAGGCATTGCCTCATGATGCAGCGCTCACGGAACACGGACCAGGGATCAAACGTGCTTTTACATACAAAGCATTAAACAAACTTATACAAGGGTCAGCAGCAGACATGACAAAAAAAGCTATGATTGAATTACATAAAGAAGGTATTACACCACACATCCAGATACATGATGAATTAGATATTTCTGTTAGTAATGAAGCACCTAAAATAAAAGAAATAATGGAACAAGCAGTTTCACTTGAAGTTCCTAACAAAGTAGACTATGAATCTGGTCCCAATTGGGGTAATATAAAATAGAGGAGGACATATGGATAAAATAAAAATTCATGTTCAAAAACTATGGTTAGACCATAATGTTACAGTTATTGCTGTAATTGTGGGAATAGTTGTTGGCGCAATTATATTCTAATGATAGGTCATGGCTTATCTAAATGCAAATATACCTGTGACGTACGCACAAATCAGAAGAGAATATCTTTATGATCTTAAAAAACATCATGGCGAGGTTGAAGACTGCATTGTATTTGGGCTTTCGTCCATCACTGGTCGTCCGTTACTTTTTCATGCAATTATGGAAAATGGTGCAATCTTTTATAGGTTACCTATTTCGGCCTTTATTCAACGTGGTTTTCAACCGCAAACTGTTCCACATCAAAGACTTGATGAACTTCAACTCTGGAATTGCTTTAGTTATTATCCTGCTATTACTAGCTATGATATTTTAGACGGTCAATCCGGTAAATACATAGGCAAAGATAAAAAATGGTACCACGGTGCTTACTTATTTACTGTTGATTTTGCCCACCCAGATAGTAATATACTAGATACTGATCATTCAGAAATTCCGCACGAACACAAGTGCGCACACATACTTGCGTTGGAAAACGGCAATTATGCAGCTCAACCTAACAACAGACTAATATGGGACATCCCATCTTTTACAGTTAAAGACGAAGTTCCAGATTGGAAAGTGCAAACATCCGAGTGGAATGTAGAAGACACGAGGAAGTGGAGAACAGAAGACACTGATAACTTCTTCTACGAGATTGAGGAAAAGAAAAATGATTAAAAGGTTATGGAAACAATTTGTTAGTTGGCTTTTTAGTTGGCAAAAAAAATGAGTAAGTGTAAAAAATGTCATTGTGATTGTCATTGTAGTGGAGACCTTCATGCAGACGATTATGGTATATGCACTTGCGATAATTGTAAATGCGGAAAGAGAACTTACAAATATCAAAAGGATCATGCAACAGACATGTCTTTTGAAAACGAGGTAAAATATGATTGAAAAATTAATGACAATGTTAGTAGGAATTTTACTAGCTCTAGCTGGTTGGAGTCTTTCTAGAACTTTTGAACTGTCAACTATTCAAGCAGTACACGAAGATAAAGTACAAAACCTTGAAAGAACAGTAGAAAAGTTAGAAGATAAAATGGATAAGATGATGGACTCAGATGAAGACATTATGAAACAACACGAATTATTATTTAAAAAATTAGAACAAGGCAACACGGGGTATAGTTATAACTAATGAGTAAACCATTAAGAATTTCTGAAGAAGCTGCTGTGCAGATGCCAATGAAAACGGTTGCCTCGTTGATCTGTATGGTCGCGATTGGAACCTGGGCTTATTTTGGTATTATTGAGACTCAAAACAAAATTCAAACCACAGTAGAGTTGATGCAAAAAGATTTAGTGGAGAATACAGATTTTAGAATCAAATGGCCGCGGGGCCAACTTGGGTCGCTTCCCGCAGATAGCGAGCAATTTATGATGATCGAGGATTTATACAAGACCACGGATAAGTTAAGCAAACATATTGAATCTATGGCGTTAAACAAAGTTAACATACAATTTTTAACAAAACAAATGGATAAAGTTTTAACTGATATTGAATCGTTAAAAGACAAAGCTAGAGATATGCATTATAAAAACGGAAACGGGAGTCATAAATGATCGAAGCGGTGATAGGATTATTAATGTTCGTAAACGGAGAAATTAAGGAACACCGTATTCAACCCTCGATGGCAATTTGTTTACGCGGTAAACGTGAAGCGGAGAGGACCTACAGTGAAAGTGTGTCTTATAAATGCTGGAAGGGTAAAGCAAAGACCGAAATATACATGGGTGAAAAATCCATAAAAGCAATAATCCTTGACTAAAAAGAATCCAATAGCAAAGTATTTAAAAGATAGACGTTATCGTCAACTTGTGGTAAAAAATAAGAAAGCATATAACAGGAAGAAATATGGACAAAAAAGGATTATTACACACAATTGATGTAGCAGCGCAAGTTGTTAATGGACACTGTCCCATGTGTTTAGAAGAAAGTATATTTGTATCTGTTTATAAAACTATTTATAGATGCACTTCATGCGGAGGAGATATTGAACAAAAAATAAATGGTAAAATTAGTTATATGCCCTGCGTCACTTTAGAAGATAAAATAATTATAAAAGATTTAAATGGCTAAAAGACCTAAATTTGGCTTAATTACTAAACCATTAAGAGATCGTCCAAGAAAAAGACCTGGAAGACACAAAAAACGGAGAAATAAACACGAAAAAAGAATGGGTAAATACCGTGGAAAAGGTAGAAAAGGAGGTTGACAATAATCCCTAAAAATCCTATATATACTATATGAAAGAAAAAAGTATAAATATAAAAGTAAGCAATATTACGCCTAAACAATGGGCTAATTTAATTATTGAGCTTAATTTAATGGTTAATGCATGGAGACCTTTTGGACCTAGAATTAAGTTAAAAGCTAAAAATTATGAAAGAATAATTAAATGGGGAAGGAGAAGAAATGACGATAATCGATCAACTAGACGAAGTAGCAACAAATTGGAATCAAACGAAGAATTCGAAATATAAAGAAGAATGGTATAAACTTATAAAGGAGTTTGCAGATGGATCTTATAATAATACAAGAAGGGATGTTGACTCTTGTACCAGTGACGAAACAGGTGATGGAAGGTATAATACTGACTGCTAAGGTAAATTGCTTTGAGCTTTGTGACATATTAACACTACAATTAACAACTTACGTTGAATCCCTTAATGCTCACGTTATGAACGATGGAAGTGGATATCTTAATGGATGTATATGCAAATAGTAAAATACCCAGACACATTTTTAAGACAAAAATCAGAGATAGTTAAACTTCCTTTGTCAGATGCTGATAGAGAATTAATAGAAGATATGCGTCTTACGATGTATAAAGAAAATGGAGTAGGTCTTGCTGCAGTACAGGTTGGATACAATAAAAAAATTTGTGTACTAGACATTAGTCCGTCACGAGCTAATCCAATTGTAATGATTAATCCAATTGTTAAAAGTAAATCAAAAGAAACTTTAATGATGAACGAAGGATGCCTATCAGCTCCAGGAAAATTTGGAGATGTTAAACGACATCTTAGAATCAAAGTAAACTATTGGTGTGAACATGAAGAGGAACATGAAAAAACTTTTTATGATTTACATGCGCAAGTGATTCAGCATGAATTAGATCATATGAATGGTAAGTTATGTATTGATTACACCCACTCTAAAGAGGGAAATGAGAGTAGGTGATATTGTGGTGAGAAGATTATCCCTTAACACATTTTAGCCACATTGTCAAATGCTGGTTCTTATTTTAGGTTTTGGTTTTGGTAATATAATTTTTTCTTCTGGTGGCTTCTCTTGGGAACAAAAAAATTTAATAATTGTTCCATACTCATTAATTTCTTTTGGACCTACTTCTTTAGCTTTTTTAATAGCTTCTTCATAACCCGCAATCATACATTCGTAATGGCTGCTATATTTAGTAGGCATAGGAAATGGCTCCAAGCATATGTTGTATACGCTCGTACACATAATCATTGTTAAAATAAATTTCATCTTGACAAATCTCCCTTAAATCCTATATATTGCTCAGAAATAAATGAAAGGAACATATGACCGATATAACAAAATATAGAAATGTTTCGTTAACGCACGAAACATACAAGACTTTAATATCATTGTCCAAAGTTTTATTGCCCGATGCAAAACTTTCAATCAGTAAAACTGTAGAATGTTTAGCGAATGAAAAAGCAAAAAAACTTAATGGCAAGATAAAGGAAAGCAAATGATAGCTGTTTGTCAAAATTGTAAAGGCAATGGCTACATTAAAATAAAGAACGAGGAAGACCAACAGATGTATGTTCATCAATGTTGGCAGTGCGATTCGAAAGGTGAAATTAAACATGAAGATAATGATAATTATTGGAATTATATTCCTGTTAAACAGTTGTAAGCACACTGATTTTCATGGATATGACCCTACTACTTCACTAATACAATGGATAATTAAAAATGATCAGCGAAAGTAATATAGCATATATAGCGGGTTTATTTGATGGAGAGGGTTGTGTTCAAATAAAAAGATATAAAGAAAAGAAAAAGAAACACACAGGCAAAGGTTATCGTACATCCAATAGTATGCGTATAAGTATGGAAATAACTATGACCGATGAAAATGTGATTCGTTGGGTACATGAAATTTTAAAAGTTGGTAGTGTTAATAAAAAACCACGATCTGGTTTTAGAAAAAATGGCACACGGTATTTATTGCAATGGCGATGGAGATGTGCCTTTAGAGATGCCTATTATGTAGCACGTTTATTATGGCCTTATGCACAAGTTAAATTACAGGGCATAGAAAAAATAATGGATCACTACGCACCAGATTATATATTTGAAGATAAAGTAGTAAGTCTACAACAATACAAAGAGGCAATGAGTCTAGAATGAGTAAAGAAAAAATGCAAGAAGTAAGTTACGGAGTGCTGACATGGGGACCATGTATAGTGCATTTAAAAATATCTGAAGATTTTCATAAGCTATTAGTAGAAGAAGCTAATGCAAGTAGAGTGAAAGAATTAGATTACACTAAAAAATTAGCAGGGGTTATTAAAGAAGAATATATGTTTCGTAAAAAAGAAACATTTCTCCCTTGGATATCTCAATGTTTAGGTATTTATGATGAAGCATTTCAAAAACATAAAAATGTTTATTATAAACCTGAAGATAAACCTAACTATTTACTTTCATCTTTATGGGTTAACTTTATGAAAAAGAATGAATTTAATCCCCCACACGATCACTCAGATGCTTTATCGTTTGTAATATTTTTAGATGTACCAGAAGAAATTACTAAAGAACAAGACGCTTACAAAGGAAATTCAGGTGGACCTGGTTCACTAGGTTTTATCTATGGTGAAGGTAATAGACAAGCCATCACTTATCAATCTATTAAACCTAAAACCCGAGACATGTTTATCTTTCCGGCATGGGTTAAGCACTATGTTGCACCCTTCTATTCTGATGTAACTAGAATATCAGTGTCCGGTAATGTAGCTAACTCAGTTGAATTAAAAGATATGGCAAAATATAATAAGGCAAATAAAGAATATGCAGGACCCAAGGGATAAATTTTTTGCATTAGTGTTTGGAGGATTAACAGCAATGATATTGTTAAGTATATATATGTTAATTTTTGTAGTGTGATTAAAAAATCTAAAGGTCGAAAATGGGATGGAAAAACAAGGATTTCCACTGATTTGTATAGAAAAAATTGGGATGAAATTTTTAAAAAAAGAGTAATGGACGGTGAAGATCCTTTTATGAAAGAACAAAAAGAATTAAAAGAATCTTACCAACAATCTTTAAGAAATAAAAAAGAAAGAACTAACAAATAAAAAATTTTAATGGAAGAGTATCCTATTAATAGTTTAATTTTAAAAACTAAATTTAAATATCATGATCGGTATAAGAAAAAAATTCTTAAACTTTTGGGGGAGTCTGATGACCAAGCTTTTGCTAAAAAAGATAATTATTATCAAGATAAATTATTAAAAACTGATTGGCCGGACGCAGATAATTGGGAAAGACCATGGGTTAAATATGCTACAAAAGGAATTTATGAACAGTTAAAACTGTTTGCACAGCATTTAGGATATCAAGATTTACATTTACATAAACTTTGGTACCAACAATATCAACAAAATGACATGCATAACTGGCACACTCATCATGGCAATTACACGGGAACTTATTATTTAGAACAAGATGAAACTTCTCCTTACACAGAATTTTTATATCCCAATAATTTAAAACAACCTTTTACCATTGCAGTTGAAGAAGGAGATATGTTATTTTTTCCCTGTTACTTTATTCATCGCTCAGCTCTTTCTAAAAGTAAAAATATAAAATCTATTATTTCATGGAACACTGATTTTAATAAAATTAAACCAGAATGTTTTAATATTAATGATACAGTGCATAGATTAAGGAGAATTTAATGAATTTTATAGAAGAATATAATATTCCTAAAAATATTTGTGATAAGTTTATTGATTATCATAAAAAAAATAAAGAGTATAAATTTCTAGGACCTTTTCCATCTCTAGAAAAAAAGTCTACGGACGTTTATTTTTACAACAACTCTAATACTCCTTTTATAAAAAAATTTTATAAACATTTGTCAGAATCTGTTCAACACTATTGTGATAAATATAATATACGTTTTCAAATTAGAACTTTTTTAAGTAATCATATACAATACTATAAACCTGGTGAAGGAGTATCTAATCTTCATTATGAAAAAAATAATGGATCTTCTATAAGACGAGAATTAGTCTACATGCTATATTGTAATAATCTTAAAAAAGGAGGAACTCATTTTCCTAATCAAAATCAGACTCTTCAAGCTAGAACAGGTAAAATGTATATATGGCCAGCTTTTTTTACTCATCCACATCAAGGGGTGATATCTAAAACTGAAGAAAAATATATAGTAACTGGATGGTTTGAAGTCGTGGAGAAACAATGAAGAAGAACGATAAATACAACTATGTCGATGCAACACGGCACGAGGAACACGGATCACGGATCTATGACATAAATGGGGATAGACTTCCATCGGTGACTACGATATTAGGCAAGACCAAAAACCAACAATTTTTAAAAGATTGGAAGGCCAAAGTTGGAGAAACAGAAGCAGAGCGAATCAAGAATCTATCTAGCAGGCGGGGCACTGCCATGCACAAGTTCATCGAAACTCATGTCACAGGAGTTGGTTACGATGATCTTACAGGGATCGGACAAGAGGCGAAAGCCATGGCCAAAAAAATTATTGAAGAAGGGTTACTCCCTGTGGAAGAATATTACGGCTCGGAAGTCACGTTATATTATCCGGGGCTCTATGCTGGTAGCACTGACCTTGTATGCAATCACAATGGTTTAGATACTATTGTTGATTTTAAACAATCCAACAGACCTAAAAGAATTGAATGGATTGAAGATTATTTTTTACAAATAGCCGCGTATTGTATGGCACACGATCACGTTTATCAATCAGAAATTAAACAGGGAATTATTATGGTCTGTACTCCTGACCTATATTACCAAGAATTTAAGTTTCAAGACGCTGATTTAAGATCATGGAAACATAAATTTCTTAAAAGATTAGACATGTATAATAAATTAAACTTAAAGAGTACCGCATGAATTTAACATTTAATATGATGTACTGGGGCCCATTGCTTTTTAAATGTGAAATTTCTAAGGAACATGTAGAACAATTAAAACAAATTATTAATGTAAAAAACCCCCACAATACTAAACTAGCCGGTGACATAAAAGATCAACATCAATTAACAGTTTCTCAAATGGATAAATTTAGAGAAATTACTAACAGCTACATGCAAGCTTTTGGAAGAGCATATCAAACTTATTATAATAAAAAAGGTAAATTATTTGTGGACGTTGTAGATGTTTGGACCAATTTTATGAAACCTGGCGATTTTAATCCTATCCACGTTCATTACGGATGTGAATTTTCTTCAGTTATTTTTTTAGATGTACCTGACAAATTAATTAAAGAACAAAAATCTTTTAAAGGAACTGGACATGGACCTGCTTCATTAACTTTTTTAACATCAGTAGATAAAAAAGATTTTATTACATCTCACTCTTTCCACCCCACTACAGGACAATTTTTTATTTTTCCTAAAGATTTATATCATTTCGTAACGCCCTTTAAATCTAAATGCACACGTATATCTATGGCAGCAAATTTTAATGTGAGGTATAAATGACGCAGTTAACTTTTAAATGTTTTTTAGAAAGAGCTAAAGACAAGTACCCCATCGAAAAAATTTCTGTAAGTCATTTTAAATGGTTAGAAAAAGCTAATAATTATTATAAAAATAATCCGCAATCTATACAAACTAACAAGTGTCCTGGTATCATTAGTCTACTACAAACAGGTTGGATTCAAAGAGCATATCAAGATATTACTATTACCACTAATGGAGACGGCACGAGTTTTGAGTGGCGAACTCCGTATAATCAAAAGAAAGGTAAATTTGGTGTACCTTTAGATGATTATGTTTCTTTTCATAGTTACGATCAATTAGAAAAATTCAGATCTTCTGGAGATCACTGTCTCAATACAGTGATTAAAATACAGTCTCCATGGCACGTATCGGTGCCTAAAAATTATTATTTACTTTCTACAGCTGTGCCTTATAATGACGATAACTCATTTTCGGCAGCGACTGGGTTATTGAAAGGAGACCAATATTTAAATATTCAATTGTTCTGGCACAAATTGGAAGGAACTCACACGATTAAAGCGGGTACACCGTTGTGTTATTATCTCTTGATTGAAAGAAAGAAAATGAATTACAAAACTAAACTTATAAAGGACATAAAAGAAATACATAAGGAGGAGATGCATGCCTGAAGACACAGTAAAAGGAGGGGAGTTGTTAATGAACACTCCTAGTACTAATCAACAATTTAATATCTACCACTGGGGGCCCTTGCTTTTTAAAACAAAAGTTAAGGATGAAGATATTAAAAAACTTAGAACTATCTGTGATAAAGCCACAGAAAACTGGTCAGAAAACTTGGCTGGTATTATCAAAGATGAACGCAAGATTGACACTAAAGAATATTTAGAGGTGGTCACCCCTTATCTTAAAGCTTATCAACAAGCTTATTTTAATTGGTATAACTTACAAGTTAGACACATTTCAGTGCAAGCTGCGTGGGTTAATTACATGAAGAACGGTGAGTCTAACCCACCACATATTCATCATAACTGTCACTTATCGAGTGTATTATTTTTAGACATTCCGGAACTTATAAAGGAAGAACAAAAGAAATGGAAAGGAACAGGTGAAGGACCCGCCGCGTTAACTTTTTTTACCGGTAATCCACAAAATTTTCATACTAACTCGTTTGGGTTTAAACCAGATGTTGGAGACTTTTTTATTTTTCCATGGAACCTAACTCATTCTGTATCAACTTTTAGATCACCAGTGACTCGTGTTTCTATCGCTGCTAATTTTATGCTTCACGACGATAATATTTTTGAAAAAAAGGAAGGAAAAGAAAATGACAAAACCTAAAGTATATATTGCAATGCCTTGTTATGATACGATGAAGGTTGAGACCTGTGTTAGTATATTAAATACTTACGCGGTCCTTGCAAGATCTGGAATTACTTGTACGTTTAAGTCTGTTAAATCATCACTCGTGACTCATGCGAGAAACTTATTGACTGCAGGATTCATGGCGTCTGATTATGATTATATGTTGTGTGTTGATGCTGATATGGAATTTCCACCGGAAGCGGTGCTTAGAATGTTAGTGCCTGAAAAAGATATTGTCGTTACTCCGTATAGGTTAAAAGAAAATCCTATGGATGTTAGATACCCGGTTGAACATGTGGACCCTGATAATATTAAAATTTTACCTTTTGATTTAGTAGAGTTGAAGTCGGCTCCTGCTGGATTAATGTTAATTAATAGATGTGTGTTTAGGACGTTGATGGCGAAGTATCCTAATCGAAAGATTAAATTTAATAAGGAACACCAGGATAAGATGGACCAAGAGGTTGGTCATAGGGGCGCTATTGAGAAGTATATGTATAACTTTTGGGATACAAGTTTTAAGGATCATGAGTGGAAGGGTGAGGATTTGGCCTTCTGTGAGCTCGCTAAGCGTGCCAGTATGAAGATTTACGCGAATCTGGACTCATGGACCACGCACCACGGATCATGGGGCTTTAGAGGCAAGTTTGGAGATTCATTAATTAAAAAGGAGGACAAGTGAGAGAGCAAATATATAAAACCTTGATGATGAAGTATCAATATGAGATGGAAGACGCGCTATTAAAAATAGACTATCTTATGACTTCTCCACAACCTGTAATTGTAGAACACACTAACATTACTGGCGAGGTTGACAAATTGTTACATAAAGTTGCTGAAGCCAAGGAGAATATGGCAATATTGAGGCAATATTATGGTACAAATTAGACAGGACATTTTCTATAAGAGATTCTGGAAATAATTTAGTGTTGTTAAAAAAAAACGTGAAAAAAAAGTGTCTTTATGTCCAAAAAGAAAAAAAGATAGCAATACCAATGCTTTTAGGTCAAAAAACAGGACATTTTAGTGGACATTTTTTTAAAAAAGGACATTATATAATGTCCATAGCTGTGGTGCCTTTCGCGCGCGCGAGACCTGTTAACATTTAGTGTTTTATCTGGTAGAACTCTTATATGCCTAAGAAAAGAAGAAAAGCTGTTGCATCATTTGGAACTCCCGACATACCTTATCCTAAAGTCAGAGTGGAGTGGATCGATTGTGTGAGTGACTCTGGCTGGGCTACTGATAGAGAGTTTGATAAGATGAGACTTGCAAGACCAATTAATGAAGGTTGGTTATACTCTAAGGATGATAAGTCTATTAAACTTTTTGCTTCTTTTGATCGGGAAGACGATGGTTCTTTTTCTTTTGGGGATCGGACGATGATTCCACGTCAGTGGGTTCGGAAGATTCAGAAACTTTAGGGGATTCAATTGCTTCACCTTCGACAGTCTTGGCATTTAGCAAAGGTGCGTAGTCGTCTAAGATCTGTTTCATTTTTATTTGTAGCTCCTCTTCTGACATGTCTTCTAATTTACCAGTTTTTATTATTTTTCTGTCTATGTATAATCCTGCTGCCTTTCCTCGATTTGTTTCTGCATTTACAGCAGAAGAAAAGGAACCCTTTTTCAAAGCCAATTCTTTAATACGAGCTAGTTCAGCTACATGCCCTTCGTAGCTTACTTCAAATTTTTTAAGTCTTTCTTCTTTGAGTTTACCAACATATGCTGCCACCAGTGGAGACAATCTAGGGTTCATGAGTTCTGACCCTTCCTGTCTAGCTCTCTTTTCTGAGTACCCTGCTAATTTAGCCGCTTCCCCCTGGGAGACGGGGCCGTCTGGTCCACCAAATACAATGAACTCTGCGAATCTTTTCTGCATTTCTGTTAATCTTTTAGGAACACCCATATTGACAATTTAAGGTAACTATCCTATATTGTCAATATATGAAAGATAAAGATAATAAAGATGATAGAGGCACATTAGATCTTAGTTTAATCATTGACCAACATAAACGAGAAATTTGGAAATGGAAGATGAAACAATCTGAATGGGTTAAAACCGCTAATCAGTTGGAAGGCACCAAACGAATAGTTGAAGAGTTAGCTACTAAGAATGTTGATTTGCATAAAGAGATTGACAGATTAGCAGAAGAGAATAATAACCTACGAACTATAGATTCTTCACATAAGAAATTAAATGGAGAATTGCAATCAAAAATACAAGAAGTTGAAAATGAAATGGCTTTACTAAAAGGAATTGGAAATAACTCTCCTGAGATGCGTGACTTAAAAAGAGATAATAAGTATCTTGCAAAACAAGTTGAAGATTATAGGGACATACTAAGAAAAGCTGGTCTATGAGAGTACAGGACCTGCAACAATTTTTAGCTCAATTTACAGAAGGATCTGATGCAATAAAAAATGCTCAGGTGTTTGTAGAAGTAAATGGTAAGCTGGCTGATGTCAGACGTCTTGAAGTACATGAAAATTCTATTCCTATTGTAGGACACAAAGGTCGTGTTGCACACAGATTAGTTATTAAAACTCAAAAACCATCTAGTATAATCTTACCTGATAAGCTGCAGAAAGATTATTAAATGGACGACGATGTCACCTCAAAATCCTTATGGGTCCGGAAGCTAAATTATATAAAAAACTTCGTAAATTTTCGAAAGAAATTTCGTGGATTAGAATTGAAAACCTTAGCTCTTTGGGGACTCCTGATCTATTGGGCTACAATAATTCTGGCACCTTTTTCACAGTAGAGTTAAAAGTTACAAAAGGAAATAAAGTTAGATTTTCACCACACCAAATTGCGTTCCATAAGACACATTCTAAGAATACATTTATCTTAGTCGAGGCCCTTGGTCAAAGGTCCTCGAAACTTGTTCAATACTTCTTGATCCCTGGTTCAAGGATCTCGGAGCTTGTAGCTTGTGGCTTGAGGCCTAAGCTTGATGCTTGCTGCTTGACGCTTGAAGCTTGTTGCTTGAAGTTTCAGAACCTGAACTAGGTTCTGGTTTAGGTTTGCTTGTGGCTTGCTGCTTGACGCTTGCTGCTTGAAGTTTTCTTCTCTCTGCCCGGAGGGCTGCATAATATTTCGGGTGTTTGAATTCCATTAGTGTTTACCGTATGCAACATTTTTAACAGATCTGTCCCAGCATGCACGGCATTCTTTGCATTTATTGCCTTGCTCAGCTGCAGGGCATGTCTTGCCAGATGTCACTACAGTACTGGTCCATGGCCAATGCTTCACGGGCCCTTGATCAATCATATGAGATGATATTCTAATAATTAAATTTTTAGGCACCACGTCCGGGTCCATGAGCTTTAGAAATTTTACTTCACGTGTTGGCATCCAGTGCCTGGTCTCTGGCGTCCTGTTGCATACTTCGAATATATTCTTGAGATGGTCCGGTGACTGGATGTCTCCTGAGTCGTGCCACCTGAACCAGGGCTGGCCTTTAACTAGTGTTACCATTGCGTCTACCCAGCGCGGGTCGGTCAATGCTGCCAGTCTCCGGTCCATTGCTTCACGCACATTCGGGAATCTATATCTACCCTTCATGGCGTAACAGCCGGCGCAAACAGAATTCTTTACAGCTTGCAGCTTGAGGCCGGTTATACAGTTCCACGCTGGCAGGTTGATCGATGGTCCAGGCATCTTGTTGGGTGCACTAAGGCCCCCGGTTATTTTTCTAGCTTCTTTTTTTAACATAATTAATTTTTTAAAAGTTTATTTGTTAGTTCTGTAAATTCTGCTGGCGTTTCTTTTGTAATTTTTGGCTGGTTCATAATTCGTGAATCATAGTCTTTTAACAATTCCCAGATTTCATTTATTTGTTCGTCGCTGTACCATAGTCGAAGGACAGCGGCCAATTGATCATAGTTTGATTTCATATTTTATTCTCCTTTAATTTATAGGATACAATAACATTGTATCTAGCTCTGGTCAAGCTTGCGGCTTGTTGCTTGCAGCTTGCGGCTTGCTGCTTGTAGCTCGGGCCTTGGGCCTCGAGCCAGCGCCAGTGCTGCACTAGTATTTTAATACTAGGCAGCCCAGGTTGTCTACTCATATGTTACCTGCTTCTATGTCTTTAATCGTTGCTTTAGAATCCAGGGCCAATTGAATTTTTTCTTTTAGATTAGCGCTGTCTTCCTGCACGCCTTCTGGTGGTGCTTCATCTATATTAGAATCTAACCACCTGATTACCATCTCAATAATTGCTTTTTCTTTATTCATAATTATTCCTTTCTAATTCTAACCTATATTATCCTACAGCATTGTCAAGCTTGCTGCTTGAAGCTTGTAGCTTTGTACTTTAGAATCATTCTAAACTGGCCAGGCGCTTTCGCGCCTGGGTCTTGAGAAGTCATCTAGCGACTTCTTCATGTGGAAGTCTCGTTTCGTCCCATGGTCCCTGAGGTTGTGCTGGTTTGTCTTCGTCCCAGACGCCCTGGACCGCGATGTGTCCCACAGTGTAGCCGGCAGCTTTAAGAGCGGTACGGATTACAAACTCGGCCGACAAGTCGGGTTCGTCCTTTTTTCTCCACTCAAAATTAAGATTAGCACGCATAATTATCTTTTATCATAGGATTTTATAGGAGTCAAGTACTTTCTAGCTGTCTACTCATAATTTCATACTAACCCATACGTGCTTACTATAGAACACGTATGAGCAAAACCTGGCGGAATGTATAGGCCGGCCGCAGACCGCTGATTTTTTCTCATTATTCCTGATCCCAGATCAGTACCAACGAATTTACTGTTTGGTTAATTACTCCAAACTCCTTCCAAGTTTGGCACTGATCAGGGATCAGTTCTGGTTCATAGCACAAAGACGGACTCGTGTCGGTGTGATGTACTACAACCAGAAGTTGTCCCGATTTTATAGTTTATAGTCGATAAAATCTAATGAAGACTATGTATCCAATATAATCCTATTGACAAATATTGTCAAGTGTTATATAAAAATAATTATGCAAACAAACAGAAAGGCAAAAATGAGTAGAATAAGACTAAATCAAGAGTATCGGAACAAGATTGCTAATCGTATGAGAGTACATCTTGAACAAGAAGATACTATTGAAAAACAAAACTATGACAATCTAAAAGCAGATCAGATTGACATAAATGATGATGCGTGGAACATGGCACATAAAATAGTTAGACGACATTACACCGAAGATGATGTTGCTAAAGCATATTATCTTCAAAATAAGTTTGAAAATGTTTCTACTATTGCAAAAGACAGTTGTTTTCATTTTCATTATTTAGGTCAAGTTGAAAGTAGAGACTATGATGATAAACCAATAATGAAAGAAGATACTATTGAAAGCCATTTTGATTTTAGATTAAATGGTTCCATTGATACTGAAAGCAATTACTCTAATGCAAGAGATCGTGAATATGGCTATGCTTTATTTCGTGATGAACTTAAAGCACAAGATAATTGCAATCCTGATATTTTGATTGAGCAAGACGGTAAAGAGAACAACCCGCATAGAACAAAATATACAGACGCAAACAATAAATATCTTGGTGATGATGACAAAGGTTATGGCAAAGAGTGGAATGACAAATATAAACTTGATTTAATTGGTCGTGATTATTGTAGAGATCGTTCTATTGCTTGTACCAAAGAAGAATATATGTTCTTGATTGATTGGAAGAAACAAAAAGCACAATTTGTTATGGCACATCATAAGTGGATTAAATCTATTTTAGATCAAATGAAAGAAATTAAGTTAGGTCTAAAAGGTTATAAATATTTAGACGAGGCAATAGAACTTGCGACAGAACTTGGTTTGAATATTTCAGATGCAGAAATAATTAGAACAAACTCAACTGGCTTAACTATCTACAATCCTAAAAATTTAGCTGATAGGATTAAAGGTATGAAGAACAAGAGAGAGAAAACAAGGGAAGAAAAAATAGCTGAAAGGATATTGTATGAGACCAACAATCAGGGAGTAAATTAACAGTTGACGGATCTATCCTATTTATGATAGGATAGATCATTAATTAGAAAGGAATAAATATGAAATATTTTAGTTGGTTTATGAAATCTAGAAACAAGTTTGCAACGTGTCGTGGACTTGATGAACACGAATACTATGACGAGTGGAGTGGACAATTCAAAACATTTAAATCAAAACAATGGACAGATCAAAAAGGTTTTCCTTGTTATAACTTTTGGGACGTGGACGCAGAACACCCAAGAACTGCAGTTAATTATTCTGTGAGGAAAGCATGAGCGATTATAATTGGTGTCATGGTCCAGTGTGTCATGAACAACCAACACAATCAAGGGTTCGTGGTTCAGGCGACAATAAAGTTTTAAGAACTATTAAGATTAAACAAGGCAGATACAATAACCAAGTATCAATGTGGGATTACTTCTGTAATCAATCTTGTTTAATGGAATATATTAGAGAGCATTTAACGAGTATCATTGCAATAGCACCAAGACGCGAGGCACTTGAAACACGGATCAAGGTAGAGAAAGAAAAGTACGAGAGCCATAGATATAAGTGGACAGACAACGGAAGTGAACGAGTACCATATCAAGCAACAAGAACTACAATTCATAGTATTGACAATGATTGATCTATCCTAACTAATCATCAACCAACAGCATGGGCGAGCGATCGCCCCTGCTTCCCCCATCAATAGAGGTACCAGAACCAAACCCAAACAAGTTTGAAACATCGACCCCATCCCCCGATTAAATAAAAAGGGGTCCCACTACTTCAGGTTGAATTGCTTGATTTAGACAGTCAATGGTGGTAAAAACTTCTTCAACATCCTATAAGGGTGCGAAAAATTTTTTAAAAATTTTGTATGAATTTAGATAATATAGATATAAGTAAACTTCCATCAGACGTTCGTAAAAAATTCCTGCAACTTCAAGTGATGTATGCAGAGAAAAAAATTCAAAATAAAGCAAAAGAAGATTTTTTATCCTTTGTTAAATGTGTTTGGCCCGAGTTCATTGAAGGCGCGCATCATAGACACATAGCAAAAAAATTTAATGACCTTGCAACAGGTAAAATTACCCGTCTAATAGTAAACATGCCTCCTAGGCATACAAAATCAGAATTTGCATCTTATCTTTTGCCTGCATGGATGGTGGGCCGTCAACCAAAATTAAAGATTATTCAAGCAACCCACACTGGTGAACTAGCAATTCGTTTTGGACGTAAAGCAAAAAACTTAATTGACAGTGAAGAATATGCAAAAATTTTTAAAACTAGACTACAAGAAGACAGTCAAGCTGCAGGAAGATGGGAAACTGCTCAAGGCGGCGAGTACTTTGCTGCTGGTGTCGGTGGAGCTATCACAGGAAGAGGTGCTGATCTACTAATTATTGATGACCCGCACTCTGAGCAAGACGCTATGTCTCCAACAGCTATGGAAAATGCGTACGAATGGTACACATCAGGTCCACGTCAACGTCTTCAACCTGGTGGAAAAATTATTTTAGTAATGACTAGGTGGTCAAAAAAAGATTTAACTGGAATTTTACTGCAAAATCAAAAAGAAGTTAAAGCTGACCAGTGGGAAGTGGTCGAATTTCCAGCGATCTTGGACCACGGAACTACAACAGAAGCTGTTTGGCCAGAATATTGGAAATTAGATGAATTAGAAAAGGTAAAAGCAACACTTCCTGTCGGAAAATGGAACGCTCAGTGGATGCAAAGACCAACTTCTGAAGAAGGAGCGATAATAAAACGTGAATGGTGGCGAAAATGGGAAGAAGACCACATTCCAAACCTGCATTACGTGATTCAATCGTACGATACTGCGTTTATGAAAAAAGAAACAGCCGATTTTAGTGCAATTACCACTTGGGGCGTGTTTTATCCTAACGAAGACTCACCTGCTAACCTAATTTTAGTCGATGCCATCAAAGGAAGGTATGAATTTCCAGAATTACGAAGATTAGCTCTAGAGCAGTACAAATATTGGAATCCGGAGTCAGTTATCATCGAAGCAAAAGCATCTGGACTGCCTTTGACCTATGAACTTCGTCAAATGGATATTCCAGTTCAGAACTTTACACCAAGCAAAGGAAATGATAAACATGTGAGAGTAAATACATGTGCTCCGCTTTTTGAATCTGGCATAATTTGGGCGCCTGACCAGAAATTTGCGGAAGAAGTAATTGAGGAATGTGCAGCATTCCCGCATGGTGACCATGACGACTTAGTTGATAGTATGACTCAAGCTGTTATGCGTTTTAGACAAGGTGGTTTTATACAACACCCAGAAGATTATTGGGACCCACCAAAAGCGCCTAGGAAACGAGAGTACTATTAATTATGGCAGGAATATTTTCACTTAGAAATTGGGTTATGAAACAACTCATGAAAACCGATAAATCCGGAATCATGAAAATACCTGATAAAGGTAAAGTTGATTTTGGTGAAATGATGCTTAGAGAAGAACTTTTTCTAAAAGGTATTAATCCAGGAATGATTAAAAGTGACAAACAATTAGATAATATTTTAAATACTCCTGTCGTTCCAAAAAGTGAAAGAGTTAAACCTAAAAAATCTGGTGAAGTTATTGAAGTAGATTTTGATAAAGGTAGATGGAACAAAGCAGGTGGTGGTAGAACAGGTTTAAGTTATTTACTTGCAGAAGACACAAATGAAAGAATGCCATTTAAAATGGGCCGTAGAGCATTTTTAAAATTAATGGGGGGAGTAGGCGCTGGTATCGGTGCACTTAAAACAGGAGCATTAAAACTTTTTGGGAAAGAAGGAGCAACTGTTGCAAAAGAATTAACACAAGTTCCAATTAAAAATATTGAAGGCATGCCATCATGGTTCAAGCCCCTTGTAAATAAAGTCATTAAAGAAGGTGAAGAAATTAGTGGAGATTTAGAAAGAGTTATTACTCATAAAACTAAATTACCAGAATCCAAAACAGATGTTTATGTAACACAGGATTTAAACACAGGAGACGTTGTCGTTGATATTGGAATGGGTAAACATGGTTGGACTGATGGTTATTATGGTCAACCGGCTAGATTAGAGTATAAAGCATCGGAAGTTATTCCTCTACATAGTCCGGACGGTTCATATTCTAAAGTTAAACATGGAAATAAAACACATACAAAGACCCCAGAAGAGTTTACTGTTGAAGAAGCGGAATTTACGGGAGGACATCCAGAAAATGTTAAATTTGAAGACTCAAGTATTCAAAAATATGGGGAGCATGGATCTGATTTTTCTGAAGTTGAAAGATTTGCAACTGGAAAAAATACAGTAAAAAGTCAATTTGGAAAGTATGAAGAAGTTGACCAATTACCAAAAACTAAAAAAGCAGATCAACTTGAATGGGCACAAGGTAAAGCAGAAGCTGATGCTGAAAGATGGGCTGATGAAATAGATCCAGATGATTTCGCATCCGGTGGCATCGCGCGTTTAGGGTATCAAGGTGGAAAATTAGTTAAAGGTGCAGCATGGGTAATTAAAAACCTTAAAAAACAACTTTCGCAATTTGAAAAGGAAGATTTTATGGGAAAGCTTGTAAATATTAATTCAATGGAAAAAAATGCATTTAAAAACGAAATTAACACTTTAATTAAACAATTAGAGGAAGGAAGAGCTATTCCTCATCAGATGCTTGAAACCATGAGGAAAGATAAAAGATTTAAAGACGTTATTAAAACAGAAAAAATAAAGGAACAGATCACGGATTCTGATCTAATAGAACTGGAAGAAGTATTATTAGATTACGGAAAAAATGTGGAACAAAAAGAAACCTTAAAACAGTTCGATGTCACTGGTCTTAAAAAACACGCATCCGGTGGCGTGGCTAAGATGTTAGGAGAATAATGAAAATAGGACAATACAAACTAGCAAACGAATGGATGCGTGAAGAAAGTGCTACTCCTCAAGAAGCATTAAACACTTGGAATGAAATGGAAGCTGAGTTCAAAGCTAACCGTGCCATGAGCCAAGAACCACGGTCCATGGACCAAGCAGCTTTATCCGATGACGTAGTACCAGGTTCTCTTAAAGATGAACTAGAAGGTAAGTTCGATCCAGATCAAGAAACTCACGAAGAATATCTACAAAGAATAAATTTAGAAAGACCATTTAACAT
>VTLG01005270.1_pt1 | contig 28781 bp, 37 predicted proteins | sample 4694571 | NCBI WGS metagenome assembly VTLG01 (sample SAMN12604809, study PRJNA352737) | marine metagenome | biome: ENVO:00000447; feature: ENVO:00000209|ENVO:00000569|ENVO:01000036; material: ENVO:00002151; isolation source: viral sequences binned using virsorter ...
TCCAAATACCTCGCTTGTTTGCATTGTGTCTAGCAAGTTTCGCTCCAGTTTTAAGTAAGTATTCTGCATGAGCGTGAGCAAGTCTCCCCCTCTCGCAAGCCATATCTCTTTCATCTGCTGATCCCTTCTTTTCAATCCAACGTTCCAAAGCATCTTTTTGTTCCTGGGGTGCGGTTTCTTTTAGTATATGGGTAACTGAATGATATATATTTTTCTTAGCATCTCGATATATACGATGTGGATATATAGTGCCTGAGTCATCACGATCCAAAGTCCAGCGTCTTAATCCTGCTAACGCTCCATGTTTTTGTAATGACCCCATTAGTGGTTCGTAGATATACGTTCCCATTTTTAATATACCTTAAATAGATTAGTTTGCAAATTCATTTTTTAAAATTTTCAAATCTTGCTGACCTAGATGCTCTAACAGCTATGCTGTCGCTTTCATCAATACCTTCAATTGATTGAGCATTAGGAAATAAATATTCTTGATTTTTATATGAATTATTCAGAGTTTCTTCGTTTTTAATAAGAGAAAGCCTTTCGTTAGGATTAAATAAATCAAGTAAAAGTAGAAAGCAATCTTCCTCTGATTTATATATCGGAGTTTTATCTACGCTATATCCAATTAAAGGCGAACGTAAGGAATGAGGTAATTCAGCATTGTGCTTAACACTATATTCTAAACCAGTTTTTCCCATAGGATATATTGACCAGTAACCCTTTCTTGAAGGTTGACCAGTTAAAAACAATACAGATTTTTTTGATTGAACAGACAATGCTTTAGCTTTTTGTATTTCTTGTGGATTAAAGGTTGCACCCTTTACCTCGGCATAAGTACTAAATTGTGGTAAATAAAAATCAGGTAAATATTTTCCTGCTTTACCTAAATCAAAACCTTCTGGTTCATAATCATATTTAATACCAGCTTTATCAAAGGCAACCATCCATCTTGCTTCTGTTCTAGATCTACAGAGATAACCTTTGTAATAAGTTTCAATAGATTTAATCATAAAAAAAAGGGGGTCAAAAGACCCCTATGAATGGCGATTATTCTCCTGGAGAAAAAGGATTACCTCCATTCATTAACTCTTTAATATCAAAACCACTATCTTTTGCTTCTTGATAAGTAGCTTCTATTAAAGGGCTAGTGCCTTTTTTGCGTGGTACTGCTCTTAAACTGTATTCAGTTTTTAGTCCAGTTCCTTCTCTTGAAAGAACAAAATCCCAAGCAAGTAAATCAGAATAATCTTCCATTTGACTTATCTTGTCAAACTCTTTGATAATTCCTTTTTGTGTAGCCTGGAAAATTTTTACTTCCTGTGAATCATGTTCAAATACTGGAACTGCAATGGCAAATTTTGCTGGCTCTACTCCAGTACCATCTCTGTTCATTCTACGGGTAAATTCATTACCCATTTCAATCTCAGCATCTTCTATAGTTGGGCTGTCTGCGAATCTGAATGGCTTTAATTTGCCTTCACCTGATTCACCCCAAACTTCAAAGAATTCAAGAGGTTGGTCATCTAATAGTGCAAAACGTACACTACCACCACTTTCAAGTTTAGTGGGATTTATGTAACCACCGCTTTGTGTGGAAGTTACTTCTGCTTTGGCTTTTTCTGTTAAAAAGGGCATGATAAAATGTGCTTGTAGGCTTTTGCCTTGTGCATTTCTATTGTAGTACATGGACAAGATAAAGTAAATAGACTACAATTAAAAAACCCCCAAGGTAGGAAGAACCTTGAGGGTTTGAACACATAAGTCCACAGTAGGTATTGTATCACATGAATCTGCAACAGTTTGTAAAGATGTTGCCAAAACATCTTGTTTACGCTCCAATTTATCGCAAAGGAGTCGAGATAAAATCTAAAGATGGAAAGATTTTAAAGGCAACAGGAAAGAATCCTTTTGGAGATTCTTACGATAGAGATTTCTCTCCAGAAGATGTTGCTTATGTACTAGAAAGGAATCCAAAGCGTTTCGGTGCTGTTGGATTATTTACAGGATCTAAAGGTAAAGGTTTAGTAATTCTTGACGTTGATAAAAACCTGGCGATCCATAAAAAGAAATGGGGGAATACATTAGATGGTGCTCCCTGTATTACCAGTACAAAGAAAAATGCTGCTAAATATGTTTTTAGTGTTCCAGAAGAATTATGGTCTAGCGTTAAAGGTCGTATGCTTTCCGAGCAAACCTCTACTTGTTATGAAATTTTATGGAATAGACAAGGATTAATATTTGGTGCTTATCCTGGTTCAACTACATCTTCAGAAGGTATTTATGGTTTTGAGGGAGATTTAGATAATGTTCCTACTGCTCCAGATTGGTTAATAGCTGAGATGAAGCACATAAAAGCAAATGAACAAAAAACTGGTTTCCTTAAAAATAGAAGTGGTTTAAATATTTCAGATAGAACTGAAGATGAAAGAGCACAAATAATTCAAGAATGTTTAAGTGTTATTCCGACTAAAGGTGCTGGTAGTAGAGAACACTGGTTACACGTTGGTATGGCTATTCATTCTGAACTACCTAATGATGTTGGTTTAGAACTTTGGTCAGTGTGGTCTAAAAACGATCCTGACTACATTAATGAATGGGATAAGCATAATCCATGCGAAGCTGTTTGGAAGTCCTTTAAAGGCTCTGGAAGGGGTATAGGATCACTAATACATGATGCTGATGAAGTCGATCCAAAAAGATTACGTTTTAGCCCTGTAAGTAAAGACATAGTTGATAAGGCTCAAAACGAATTACTGGTAAGGACAAGACGAGTTAAAATGTCTTTCCAAGAAGTAAAGAAAGAATATATGCGTATTTGTGAAGAGGTTGCTGATCCAGGAGAACAAGACTTTTTGATGCACCAATTAGCTGTTGATAATGAATTTAAAGATTTAGAAAGGCTTGAAAGTTGCTTGATGAGTAGTGAAGCATTTGATTTAGGTAGTGAAGAAATGACTGCCTCTGAACTAGATGCTGAAGATTTATCTCGTAGCTATGTAATACCTGAGATACTTCCTACTCCTGCTGTTTTACTTCTTTATGGTGCTGGTGGAGATGGTAAATCAATGGCTGCCTGGGCATTAGCTAAACACATATCATTAGGTTTACCTTTTGAAGTTCAAAACAATGTCGTTCCAATAAAGAAAGGTAAGGTTTTGATTCTTAATGCTGACCAACCAAAAGTTCAGTTGCGTGAACAGTTAAGGGAACAGGATTACAAGATGGATAACAATACTGTTGTTATTAATGGTTTTCAAATAAAACGTGAGTATTACTTTGCTCAGTTGATTAAAAAACACAAACCAACATTAGTTGTTATTGATTCACTAATTGGTTCTTCTGCTGGTAGAGCATTTGATGAAAACAAAAGTTCTTTCGCATCTCCTCTTTATAGACTTACCAATAACAATGGTCATAGTTTTCCTGCTACAACTATTCTTGTTATCCATCATGCTAATAAACAAGGTGGATTCAGAGGTACAAGTTCTATTAGAGATGCTGTAGATGAAACCTGGAAACTTAGCAAACCAGATAAAGAGCTATCTGAACAGTTAGGAACTAATACAAGAATTATCAGAGTTGAAAAGAGTAGGTTCAGTCGTATGGGTAGTTGCCTACTTCTAAAACAATTAAGTGATCTTAGCTTTGAATTAAAAGATTACAAACCAAAGGTAGAAAATTCTTCTCCTGCTTCCATAATTGATCGCATACTTGAAAAACTTAGAACTGTTTATCCAGAAACTAGATCTAGGATTGATCTTAATGCCGATCCATTAATCGGTGGTAATGTTACTGCTATCAGAAAATCATTAGAAAGGTTAGTTGATAGAGGATTAATTCAGATTTGGGAGCAAAAACCTTCAGTGAATGGTGGTCGCCCCACTAACTACTACAAAGCTATCCTCGTGCGGGGAGACAAAAAATCTGTCGCATTGAATGGAAAGCCTAGTGATAACAACGATTTAGCAATGCGACAGGTAAATAAAAATGAAAGCTGTCACATTGGTACGGACAAAGCAATGCGACAGGAAAAAGAAAAAGATAAGTGTCGCATTGATAAACCCTTACCACAACAGGAATCTACTACCAATGCGACAGGTGATTTATATTCCCCCGTGCGAGGCAACGATAAAGACGCATGGAAGGCTTGGAAATGAGAGATACGAAAGTAATTATTTATTGCACCAGGCCAAAAAAAGACGCTCCATTAGCTTCAGTTAGATATACAAAATATGACTCATTAAATAGAGTTATAGATGTTGACCAGGTTGACTATGAAGATAAAAACTATTTTCATAGCGAAGTTTTACAGGCTATTGCTTGTGGAGTAGATGTTTTGATTTACACACATTTAGATGGAATGTCTTTACAAAGAAAAATTGAAAAGTGGACATAATTTTATTATTGTAGTACACTAACAGAGCAAACTTATTGTCACTACCCATGACACAACCAAAATATTCCGTATTTTACGGCATCAAAGAATTGCATCGCTTACACGCAGCGTCAAGCCTTGCATTTGATACAGAAACACTACAGCTTCAACCAGAAAAAGGTAAGCTAAGATTGCTTCAACTCGGTTCTTATACCTTAAAAACTATAGTTGTAATTGATTGTTTTGAATTAACAGAAAACAACTGGAATTACTTACAAAGATTCTTTACTAATGGAGCTAGATTCTGGCTCGCACATAACGCAGTTTTTGATCTTGGCTGGCTCCAGGAACACGATATAGATATTCGTGGGAAAGTCAGATGTAGTATGTTAGCAAGTCGTTTACTTACTAATGGCATACCAAAGACTCAGCATGGTTTAGCTCATGTTGCAAAAAGATATTTAGATATAGATGTATCTAAGGAGCAACAGTCATCACATTGGGGTGCTGATGTTTTGAGTCAGGCTCAACTTGAATATGCTGCTAAAGATATAGAAGTATTACTTGAGCTAGATCAAATACTTGATCGTAAACTACAAAGCGATCAACTAATGGAAGCATACACATTAGAATGTTTAGCTCTACCAGCTATGGCTCAAATGTGGAGAACTGGCCTTCCCTGGAATCGTTCTGCTCTTGAGCAAAGACGTATTGATTATGAAGATGATTTAAAAGAGATGTCTAAAGAGTTTCTTCGTGAACTTGATAATGCTTTACCAGAAACAGATAAGTTACCACGAGAGCGTGATGGATCGTTTAATCTTCGTGCGAAAGACGAAGGTTCTATACGATTAGGTACTAAAAAGTATGCTGGATTCAATATTAATAGTCCTAAACAATTATTAGAGAAATTTACTTTAATACTTGGCACTCCACCTGTAGATGCTACTGGTAAACCTAGTGCTTCAAGACAAACACTAAAATCTTTTGCTGCTGATTCTGAGATTATTCAAACTTACCTGGTTTGGAAAAAGACAGAAAAGCGTAGACAAATGATTACAAGTATCTTGGAGAAACTAGATGATAAAGGTTATGTCAAAGCCTCGTATATGCAATTAGGTGCAGATACAGGAAGAATGTCTAGTATCAAACCAAATAATCAACAGATACCTAGAGACTCGGAGTTTAGACAATGTGTAGAGGCTCCTAAAGGTTGGAAGATAGTTGATGCTGACTTTTCACAAATGGAACTACGTCTTGCTGCTGCACTAGCCAAAGATGAAAATATGATCCAGGCTTTTATAAGAGGAGAAGATTTACATGACTATACTGCTGAACAAATGGGTTGCGATAGACAGATAGCTAAATCAGCTAACTTTGGTTTGCTCTATGGAGCAGGAGCAGAAGGCTTGCGTAACTACGCTGGTAGTAGTGGTGTTTTGATGACGCTCGAAGAAGCAACAACAGTTCGTGATAACTGGTTGCGTACCTACAAAGGCGTTCACGCTTGGCAGAATAAAAATTATCAGATTGCAAAAAACTCTAGTGGTAATGAATGGGCCGAAACTCGTATTCCTTTATCAAATATGCGTAGGTATCTTAAAGGCGATCTTAACAGAGTAACAGTCAGATGTAATACTCCGATCCAGGGTGCTGGTGCTGCCATATTAAAGTGTGCATTAGGAAACTTATGGACAGAAGTTAAGGCTTGTGGCGAAGATAAAGTAAGGATCGCAGCAGCAGTGCACGATGAATTAATACTTTTAGTTAAGGAGCAATTTGCTGACGCATGGGCTAATAAACTAAAGGATATTATGGAAAATGCAGAATCAAAATGGTTAGGTAGAGTTCCTGCTGTTGCTGAAGTATCTGTTGGAAACACCTGGGAGGAAACTCATTGATGGTTAGAATCTTAAATACTACAAAAGGTTGGTGCTATGAAAATAAAGATGGGGTGTCTTATTTTAAAACGCTTCATGAAGTAATGGCTGCTGCTTATGCAAAAGAATTTAAGAAAAAATATTAGTTTTGTAGAGCCGATTTACCTTTTTGGTGGTAAAGTAGTACAAGAGAGACTTATTTAATGGCACTGAAACACGGAAACAAAAATTATTATCAAGTTCTAATAGATCCACATAGATCAAAACTTATAGAAAAAGCAGCAGAAAAGAAAGGAATGAAAGGCACAGCCTGGGTTAGAAAGGCTGCATATAGTCAGTTAGAACGTGAATTTTCTAGTGCAGAATACAAAATAGCTGAAGCAAAAGATGAATTATTGTGGAGAGAATCGGTGCAAAGAAGAATAGACGGAAGGAAGGCTAATTCCGAAAGTTAAAGTTTCGTAACAGATTACATAGTGGTGGCACTTTGTTGCTATACTTCTAAAGAAGTTCAAATTTATCATGACCACTAAAGAAGAACCTAAAAAACTTTACAAGATTGCTACTGAAACAATTTTGTATGAAACATTTGAAATAGAAGCTGATTCTTATGATGACGCTCTTGATAGAATGATGCCTACTATTTATGACGGAACTGACGATTATCCAGAAGAAGTCAAAAGAGTTTCCTGGTATTACGATCATAAAGATTACAAACCAGAAGATAAAGACACTAAAGGTCTAATCGGTATAAAGATTCCCGAAGAAGAGGCAGATAAAATGTCTTACCATGATTTTCTTGATACCGATGGTTGTCACTTAGGAGATTATAGAGAACCTACTGACAAAGAATGGGAAGAAGATCGTGCTCAAGCCATTGCAGATAATAGACAGTACGCTTGCTAATGAGTATTTATTTTCGTTCATCACTTGGAATTGATTTTCCAAAAGCTCCTTACATAGGTCAGATTCATTATGATCCTGACCTTAAAAGGACATTCTGTTATAAACAGAAACCTCCAGAAATGGCACTTTGGACATTAGATATGTTCCATTGGGTTGATATAACAGACGAAGAATTTTCTTAATGTCTGAGGCAAGATCTACCTGGTAGTAAAACGGGTGGTTACGCTGCTTTTTTGTAATCTTGGGAACCATGACCCTCATTTTCCCTGGCACAATTTTACAAATGATAATACAAGTTCCCATCGAGGATTTAGTGGTGGGTCAAAAGGGGGGAACTCCTGATAAATTGCCACTAAATAAGCTAACCCGATCTGTAAGTCCTCAGTCTACTATACTACATTAAAAAACATGACTACTAAAGGATCATCACTATTTGAAAAAGATAAGCTGATACGAACTACAGTTCAGCTTAGAACTTCTCAGCATAAGGCATTAGAAAGTCTTAGCGGACCAGGTAAATCTATATCTAACCTGGTTAGAACTGCTATTGACTTGTATTTAGAACCTATTTATGAACAGGCTCACGAAGATGAGAAAATGGACAGAATGTTAACTGAACTTGAACAAGCTGAAGATAGGCTTGAAAAATTAAATGAAAAAGCAATACTAATGGAAGATATTTTTGACGATTTAAAACCTACTGTTAAATAGATGGATATTCATTATGACAAAAGAACAAAGAAGAGCTACCAAAGACTATTTCCAGGCACTAGCTAATTTGTCTGACAGATACTTGTTTGAGAATATGTCAAACAGAGAATATGTAGAACAAAGAAGTGCTATCGAAGTTAATTATTTAAAAATACTTTACAACAAGTAAAAATGAAAAGAATAACATGGGTTGAGTGTCCGAACTGTAAAAAGTGCGGAGATCAGAAGGTGGTCCGATCCGAAAGAAACTCAAAATACATAATCATTCGTAGAAGAGAATGTTATGAATGTGGACATAGGTGGGAAACGATCCAATATCCTGAGATGACTGTTTCTAGGCAACAGGCAGCTTACGCTCGTTGCGAGTGATTTTTTTGATGTTGTCTTATCTGTCTTATAAGTTTTAGTTTTTCTATAAATAAACGAAATTTGTAGAATAATTTATTTTTAATTGGTGGTGTCTGTAATAGAGCTAAATGTGCTTCAAGTTCTAGCATACGCATCATTGCGTTAGACAGTACAATTTCAGTTCTTGCATGGTTTTTCATCATATCTATACAAAAAGCCTTCAACTTCTCCATATCATCACAGCCCATAACTTCCCTGCATCTCATTTCAACCGCTAACTGCGTTTCCATAGGTAGAGGAGTTGAGATAAATCTTATGAAGCTGTCATTTTTCATGTTACTGAAGAGTTGTAGTAGAGCCTGGGAACATTCTGGCTTCTATGAAGTCCACTGCTTGATCGTCTATACTGTTGTCCGTTTGCTTGGCTATTGCCTTCAATAGATCCACTATCAATCTCTTCATTGCTTTAGATTTTATAAAGATTAGAAGAATAGGTTTTAGAATTTTTACCATCGTTTTTATGTGTTACTTCCCAAACATAGCTACTTTGCTAGTATTAAACAAGAGTCTTAACTTTTATGGCTGAAGAAAAGAAGAAAAATCCTTTCCAAAAATTAAAGGAAGGTTTAGACGATAAGGAAGAACAACTGGCAATTATAAGTTTGTTTGTAAGATTAGGTGTTGTTGTTTGGAGTGGTTTTATAGTTACACTTAACTACATATCAATTCCAGGTTATAGTTCAGAACCTAAAGATATTACGTTTCCTGCTTCGCTTCTAACGGGAGCACTTGCTACATTTGGTTTAGAGGGATCTAAGAAAAGTAGTAAGAAAGACGACAGGGTTGCTATGGAAGAAGGTATGATTCAAACTATAAGGGTAGTGACTCCAATCAAAATTGAGGGAGCAGAAGTTATCGACCCAAAACTTAAAAAATGAAAAGACTAATCCCATTTTTATTTCTTGTATCCGCACCAGCTTATGCGGACATGAATCACAGCATAAGTTCGTCTGTAAAATTTGAATCTTTATCGGCTGCGAGTACAGCAGATAAAATCGGATCTAGTTATAGCATAAGCGGTAATAACATAACAACAGTAGATTCTAACTCAGCAGCTACATTAGGTGGTTTTGGTTCTGTTACTAATGGAGTACCAGCAGTAACTTTTCCTTCTGCAACTCAGGCAACATCGGGAGAAGCATTTTCTTTCACGCAATCTTATCTTGAAGGAGATGCTACACCTGGAAATTCCACAACAGTAGGAACAATACCAAACTTTTCTGATCTAACAAGCACAAGTGCTGGAAGTGTAGGAACATCAGCAGTGGCAATAGATAATCATAATATTACAATGACACCTGGAACTGGAACGGGTATCGTAATAACAGGTCAGTTTGTCGTTGATCTTACTATAGAATGAGGAGGCTACTTCTTCTTGGCTTTGTTATATCTGCTCCTTGTCACGCTGTGCCAGTTATACCTAATTTTACGCAGGGAAGTTCCACAAGTCGAACAGAAACTTCCACAATTATTACAGAATCTATACGAACAACAGAGTATAATCCTGGGTTTTTGTACTCGGTTACAGGATCAGGAATACAGCATGACGGATCTTCTATATCTCCATCAACTACCTCAGTTAATGAAACTATAAACGGAACTACATATACATGGCAGGGATTAAATCTAGATCAAAGACCAAATTGGACTCAAACAAATCCTGGAGATGCCTTTCAATTTACAGAAGTATATCAAGGACCCTCGTTGGAGTCTGTCACCGACATAACTCGCATCATAGAAAGTACAAGCGTCACAGATACCACAACTATCTTCTCGCAATAAGTCTTATAAGTAATCCTGTATTTGCCAATACCAGCAATACGGCTGCACCTGTAGCTCAATCTTCATCTTCAGTATCTAACTTTGCAACCCAAGTTTTAGGTGGCCCAATGGTTGAAAATCAATATGGTGCTGGAATAGTTTGTTCTGGCCCACAGATGGGATTTAGCCCTTTTGTAACTACAACATTCAATCAAAGAAGGCCACAGGATTATATTTACCAGACTCCTGTGTATGACAACACAGATGCCAACAATGATAACGTGCCAGATAATCCAGGAAACATACTCTACTATCAGGAAAACTATAGTGGTAATAAGGACTCTCTTGGACTTAACTTTGGGTTTGCATTTACATTTAATATTCCATTAGATAGTAGATTTCAAAATTCTTGTCTTGATGCTGCAAATACTCAAATAAAGCTACAAAAACAGGAACTAAATGCAAAGTTGCTTAATTATGAAATCGCAAGATTAAAAAATTGTGGTGAACTTATGCTGGCTGGTATATATTTTGATCCTAAAAGTCAGTATGCAAAATTATGTGAAGGGGTCCGTATCGCTCCAAAACCTAATCAAGTTATACCACACACTCACGAACTAAAAATAGGTCAGTAGATAAGTCACGGGTATTACACTTATCTACGGATAATTATTCTACCTTATTTTTCTTCTTTGTCAGCTTCTTAAATAAATTCTTTACTAGAGGTTTGATAATATTAAGCAGTAGTGGAGTAGAGGCAGCAACAGTAGCAATAACAGCAGTACTAACAAGCTGTGGAGGATTCGGTATGTATTGCTCGATGAATTTAACGTCCTCATAAAGCGTTATGCACTCACTACCATCCTCGCTTCTCAAATGACCAGATACCCGCTCCAGTTTAAACTCTGAAGCATATTGGCCTACTCTTTGGTCATTTGGTCCAGGGCAGGGTACAAATAGTGGTTTATCTTCCTTCTTTTTTGGTTCGTATTTTGGAGGTTCTACTGTTGGTGGTACAAACTCTTCTGTTTGATTGGGGGTTTCGGCTTGTGTGTATTTAAATTCGTTGGGGTTATACTCCAAAGGTTCAAAACTAGGAATACTGAAGTTACCACATTCTGTATATGTTCCATATTCATCTTTAGGATTGTCTATAAGGCTAGTTAGATTATTTCGATGAACTCTTACACAACCTGGAATATCTACAACAGGTTTATTTGTGTAGTTTACTACTGGATTATTAAACTTCCATATCGGTATTTCGTGTATTTGAATCTCATTTATATTAAAACGAGGTATATCAATCGAAGGCATCTCTTTTCTTTAAAACTTCTACTTCTGAATAACACCTAGGACAACTTAAGTTAGTTCTTACAGAAAACTCAGGATACAAAGTTCCCATAGACTCGTCAACGTCTATATCTCCACTTGGTATAAGTTCAGCATCACACCAATAACAATTCATTTTTTAGGTAAAGGCATAGACGGACCTGTGGCATTAGGTATTACATTATCTAATACTTTTGGCATAGCACCCTGTACATTCTCAAGAATCTCATTCATAACTTGAGATTTAAAATTTTCAGATGTTACATATTTATAGCCCAGGTACGCTCCACCACTCATGGAAGCTACCATAAGGAAAGAAACAATACTTAAGACGTTTGCAATTTTTTGAAACATGATTAAAGAAGCCCTCCTAAAAGCTAGTGTGCCAATTACTTTGATGGTTTTGGCTTTGATTCTTGGCTTAGCTCCACTGTACCTGTTGGCTGGCCTTGTAACTCGATCTTCTTCATCAATATCTCCTTCGCCTGTAAGCCACCCTCAATCATCAAAATAGTTTTGTTAGTTTCTGTTACAACTTTTTGAGCATTATCTCTAATTTTTACTTGTTTATCAAGTTCTTCTTTCCACTCTAATATTTGTTTTTCTATTATATTTTTCATTAATTATTAGGATCTTCTGGATATTGTGTCATGTTTGGCGTATAAACTCCATCTTTTTCTGTTTGTCCATAAAGAGTAACTAAAGCTGCGGTATCTGCACACGCATCAATCTCTGTTTCCCTTGTATCACAAGCTGTTCTTACACCATCACGATATGTTGTAATCGCTGTAGGAATTGCAGTACCTTTTTCTGCTTTTCTTACAATGTACCAATCATATTTTGCTAATAAACTGCCAGCAGTAGCTTTTTCTTGTGCTTTTAATACTGATTTAACACCTAAAATAGTATATTCAACCCCCTCGTGTGTTTCTTTAGTGTCGTCAAGTGCTTTTGCAGTTCCATCACCACTATAAAAACGTGAATCATACGTTGGTGAGTCAGCTACCTCTGTGATACCAAGGGCAGTTTTTTCTTCTGCTGTTGATAATCTTAACCAATTAGCAGGGTAGTTTATATCTTTGTGGGTAAATGCCACATCGACTGCTAATGGATTTCCGTCTAATTTAAAAGCCATAATACTATTATATTACCTCGCTCTTGCGTTTTTGAAAGGTCGTTCTGCAAATGCTAAATATATAAAATCATCACCACTTCTATTTTGTGAATTATTATTTACTCTCAGTTTAAAACCATTTGATAAAAAATCCATTGAAGTAGCCGTTGCTTCTGCATCACCTAAATTTGCTGAGAGAACTTTCTCACATACATTGTTAGGATCTCTTTTATTATCATTTATATCCCAACTGTAGGAGCTATCTTTATTTTTTACCATTACCCAAGCTGGTTTAAAACCTGTAAAAACAAACGTGCCATCAGCATTTCCGTTACCTGTATATTTTCCAAACTTGCTATACCCTGCTACTTCAGCAAACGCATAAGTCACATAAGTACCTCCATTTTCATTAATACAACTACTGTTTCCGATTGTTATTACTGAACTTGTTGGTTCGGTATCATTATACAAATCAGACTGACCTGATCCTGAGTTTACCGCAGCAGTAGTATTTAATCTTAAATTACTGTTTGCTCCAAGAATACTAAAGTAAACGAACCAAGGGCACCCAGAACTTCCTGTTCTTGCTTTGGTTATATGTGCAGAGGGTTTAACACCCAAACCATGACCAATAGTTAAATTAGAACCTGTACCTGTCCAAGTTATAATAGAAAACCCTGCTGTTGTATTTGCTCTTACTGACGATGTAATAGAACCATCAGAATTTGACGCTGTAGACCCCCCAGCGTTCCAGTTCCATGCAACATAATCTTCATTGTTTTCATTAACATTACCCGAAGCACCAGCAGTTACATTAAAACCATCAGCTAAGAAAGAATTTACATGACCATTTGTATTGTCAGTAACTGCACCATCAGTTCTATTAGTATATAGAATTTCGTTCGCTCCTCTTACTGCATCTTGCAATATATTCCAATCTGGACCCTCCCTGTTTTTTATCCATAACCAATCAGGTTGAAAACCAACACCTGTTATATCTCGATCATTTGAATCGTCACCTGTATAAAGAATAGTATTAAAATTTTGATTTGGTAGCAGTATTGTTGGGTCGGGTAAGTTTGCTGAACATAATCCTTTATAACCTGCTGGCAAATGACTAAATGCTCTTTGACCAAAATTTATAGACCCTGCTGGTGCTGAACCACTACTTGAATTACGACCAATCTCAAAAACAAGATTTTCTGGATTAGACATACTACTTATATTTACTGCCGTACCACTAGCAGAACCATCAACAGTAAAAGCTATTGTTCCAGCATCACGATCAACTTTTATTCCAACAACATTGTTATTATCAAAGCTAGTAATGCCACTTTGCACTTGACTATCGTCAACTCTTATGGCTCCCCCCATGTGACTAATTCCATCCCATTTATTGTCGTATTTTGTTACTAAATTTGTAATACCAAGACGCCCACTACTTGCTTCCGTAAAAACAACCTCTGTGTACCATTTACCGCTTGTGGGAATTTCAAATGAAGAAAAAGCAAACTCACTATTACCTAAAGAAAAATCTAAATTTGCGTTTGTAGGAACTTCAAAAGTACTTTGATAACCAGCTAAAGGATTAATTACTGAAAAATTATTAGTTGGTGTATCTTCTAAAGAATCATTACCACTTCCAGCACTTACAGAAAAATTAACTGGCGTATTATTATTACCTGTACCACTTTGATCTGTACCAAGTCCAGATGTAGAACTATTATCTGAAAAATCTAAAAAATATCCATTAGTACCAAAACTTCCCTCATATTTTTTAGGTATCCACTGACCTGTAGTTGCATCTGTCTCACCAAAATAAGATGGGTCATAGGCATAGCCATCTAAAAAATAAACATCAGCCATGTAACCATCAAACCATAATCTTTGATTGGTTCCTTCTGTTCCTATAGCGTGTAACAACCCACCAGTATTAAACTTAGTATCTAAATTTTGTGTAGGATAAACAGTATCTGCAAATTCTGGTTCTGCCCCGTTTATATACATCTTTACACGATTTGATGATGTGCTTTGTGCTGTATCTACATATACAACCAGGTGAAACCAAGCAGTTGGATCTCTAAAAGATCCTGATGTTCTTAACTGAAATCTATAACCAGAAAGCCAATCCTCAAAATTTAATGTACCATCATCCCTAAACTGTAAGCTAGTAACATTTGGTCCTGATGTATAAGCAGACCAAAAGTATCGTCTGTCTATACTTCCTCTTTTAATCCAGGCAGCCCAAGTCCATTTCTTTCTATTACCATCACTGCTAGGGGTAAAATTTAATCTTGTTTCATCAGCACCGCTAAACCTAAGACTACGGCTTATTTGGTAGTCACTAGCTCCACTAGCTCCTGCTCGAATTGTGTCAAATAAAGCCATCTATTTTACATCCAATGAAATTGCACAATGTATCACGTTGCTAGATTTGATTACATAATCTATTCTATCCACTGCACTAGCTGCTGTCGATAAGGTAGGTGCTGTACCGCCAACGAATTTAAAGGCTGAATTAAAAGAAGCTGTGCGAGATCCAGTACCATCTTGTGTGATAAATATAGACCCTGATTGGCCTACAGTTTGATTTGATGGTGCTGCAAATGTCCTGTTACCACCTAATGTAACCGATTGATGCGTATTAGCTCCTAAATCTAAAGTTATTGTCGATCCATCACTAGCTGCTGTTATTGCTGCTCCAACTGAACCTGATAATGTTAAACCAGTTGCCGTAAGTGTTCCTGTTAATGTACCGCCCGAACTGGTAGTCTCAAACTTTTTACTGTTGTTGTGATATAGCTCTACACCTGCGTCAGGTATAAAAACACCACAGGATGCTCCGTCATCTTTACCTAACTTTATTTTTGTACCATTAGTTTGTAAGTTTAAATCTCCTGTTCCAGCATCATAAATATAAGATTGAAGTCCGTCATGGTAAATTCTTAAATCTCCATTTGTCGCAGCACCAAATGTTAAACGATCATCACCAGTGCCACTACTGTCTCCAAATACAATATTTTTAGCGTTTACATCTAAATTACCTCCAAGTTGAGGTGATGTGTCACTTACAATGTCTGCCAAATAACCTGCACCATTCGTAATAGCATTATTATTAAGAGATATGTTTGCTGACCCATCAAAACTTACCCCTGCAATAGTTCTTGCAGTTTCTAAAGCTGTGGCTGTAGCAGCATTTCCTGTTGTATCTTGATTAAGTGTTGCCACTCTAGCTGCTGCAATCGTTCCAGATGCAATATTACTTCCGTTTAAATCAGTAAGTGCTGATCCGTTAAGTGCTGGCAATGTAGACGGAAATCTTGCATCAGGCACAGTTCCTTCTCCAAGATCATTTGCATCAAGTGAGGCATATTCAGCTTGACCTATCGCAGTCGAACCCGATCCAGAAATACTTTTTATTTTTAAATATTTATCGGCAGCAATCTGATTATCTGGAAAAATTAATGTATATGACTGCCCTGCACTATGAGCAGGTGAAGCTAATATTATTCCATGACTTTGTGCAGAACAATTTAGTTGTAACTTGCCATCATTACCTCCAGCACCTCTGACTTCAACAACTCCAGTGCCATCTGGTTCGATTTTTACATTACCATTGCTAGTTGCTGTGGTTATTTTGCTTGACTGAACATCTAAATCACCTCCAAGTTGAGGAGAAGTATCTTCAACAACATTTGCGATAGCACTAGCAGCAATTCCATCAAGTTTGTTTTTTAAAGTAGTTGTAAAGTCATTTTCAGTTTGTGAGGCAACTACAAAATCTAATGTTCCATCTGAATCATCGTAAGTAACAGTAATACCTGTTTCAGTATTACCAGTAACCATGCCACCTACATAATCTTCTACTTGCTCTTGAGTTAAAGTTGCAGTTATATACCCTGCACCATTAGTAATAGCGTTGTTATTGAGTGATATGTTTGCCGATCCATCAAAGCTAACCCCTGCAATAGTTCTTGCAGTTGTCAAAGTATCAGCCGATCCAGCGACTATACCAACCGCAGATCCCCCGTCATTTTTACTAAATAATTTACAATTACTGGTTCGTATAGCTAATTCGCCAACAGAAAGATCACTATTTCCAGGATCACTACCGCTTGCTCTTTTTAATTTAATTGTGTTCGCCATTGTTCGACCTCCTGATGGTTAAATTTAGTATGTTCCTCCATCTATATCGAAACTAGAGGCACTTTCATCTTCTAAAAATGTAACCAGGTCAGATAATGCAACCTGTTTCATAGTTCCTGCATCGTTCATTACCAAGCGATCTGCTGCTGCCAAAGTTGTAGAAGTCGCAGATGTATCACCATCCATGATATTTAACTCAGAAGTCGATACTGTCGCTCCGTCAAGAATAGCCACTTCAGTCGAAGTTAAGGCAGCTAAAGCAGCAGAAGCACCAGATTGACAACCAGATAAATTAGCTAAATCTGCATCATACGCTTGAACATTAGTGCCGATAGCAAGTCCTAAAGCTGTCCTGGCTGCACTTGCACTTGTAGCACCCGTTCCACCATCACCAATCGCAAGTGTTCCTGTAATCGAACTAGCAGCCAAATCAACAGCTAATTCAGTTGACTCAATAACTAAACCACCATTGGCCTTAAGATCAACACTTAATTCATTACCAGATTTATCTAATCCATCTCCAGCAGTTACGTTACCGCTAGAAGAAAATGTACTGAATGATAAATTATTTGTTCCTACAACAGCAGAGCCTTTATTACTTGTGCAAACAAAACCAATATCAGCATTAGTTGATCCTTGCTCTACAAAGGTAAACGCACCAGCAGCATCAGCACCAGTAGTTAAGTCATCAGCCCTGGCTGGCGTATCTCCTACAACATAGATACCATTTTGTGTTGCTGTACTCTGATCCTTAACAAGAACTCTGTCACCATTTGCAAGAGTTACTCCATCTAATGAATCGCCACTGTTAAGAGCAGTTGCAATCGTAATATTTGCTGTTGTAGCTGCAACACAACTTCCTTTTACATCTAATCCTTCACTAACAGAATCTACATATCCTTTGGTTGCAAAATGAGCATCGGCTGTGGGGGTAACTCCAGAAACAGTGCTTGTTGCACTAGCTAATTGGTCAAGTCTGTTTGTTCTTACTTGTGTATCGAAATCAGACACTTTAGACGCTGTTAGTGTTGGAATATCTGCGACTACAAGTGACCTAAATGTAGGTGCAGCGTCACTGCCTGTTGTTGGTCCTGATAATACTAAATTAGCTCCTCTTACTGTTGCTTTATCAAAAAACGCTCCTTTACCGCCAATAGAAATAATACTTGTAGCTGAACCTCCTGCTCCACCTGTACCCGTACCATAAACTAAAACTTCATCACCTTCTCTAAAGGCTACTTCAGCGTTTTCTAATGACGTTGGGTTTGATGATCCTGTTGATCTTTTTATTCTGATCGTGTTAGCCATTAGAAGTTTCCTCCGTCAACGAGTGTAAGTTTAGTGGTTGTTGAATCTGCTTTAAATGTATCAGAAGATGAATCATAATAAAGCACCGCATCATTAACTTTGCCAGTAATGTCAAAGTTTAAACCACTTATTTGTCCTGCTGGACCTTGTGGTCCTGCTGTTGTAATTTCAACTGTAGTTACATCAGAAACCTGACTTACAGTTACAGAATTGGGAGTGCTCATGCTGTGTAACCCTCACTTATAAATAGTTTACCCTCTAAATAATAGTTTTTGCTACCACCTGGTTCTGTTAACAATACGTCATAAAACAAAATACTTGGAGTAAAAGTTGCTGTTTGTGTATCTGTAAGAGACATATCAATAATTCCACCTGATCTATTTGTGTAAGCTACTGTCCAATCTGCATATTTTGTGGTTCGTGATTCATCATAAACTTGTGCAGCCACAGTATATCCAGTTAAATCTATTGCCGATCCAGTGGAATCTTTGAATGTCAATCTGATAGGAAAGTCTGCTCTTCTATCAACAGTAAAATTTTTTTTCCCAGGAATTATTGCCATTTATTTAACGTCTAGAGATACAGCACATTGAATTACATTACTTGCTTTAATTATATAATCAATCCTATCTATTGCTGCTGCTGTTGTAGTTAATGTTGGAGCAGTTCCACCTACGAACTTAAAAGCACTATTAAATGATGCAGTTCTTGAACCTGTACCATCTTGAGTTATAAATATTGAACCAGATTGCCCAACCGCTTGATTACTTGGTGCAGCAAAGGTTCTATTACCACCAAGCGTTACTGAATGATGACAAGCTGTTGCCATGTCTATTGTTATTGTTGAACCATCAGAAAGGGCTGTAATATTAGCTGCTGCTCCTCCTGTTAAACTCACACCCCCACTAGCTGTGGCAAATTTTTGAACTGCATTATGAAATAATTTAACATCTCCATCAACATTAAAATCAGCCAACCTATTTGAAGTGCCTGATTTTTGAATATAAATACCTGTTCCACTACTTTCTAAAAATAAACTTCCTGTTCCTGTCTCTTGTATAAAACTACTACTGCTATCATGCTTAATGGTTAAATCTCCACCAGTTCCAAATACTGCACTTGCATTATCAGCAAACTCAAGTGCACTATCTGACTTATCAAATACTACGTTTGCACTCGCTCCTGTAAAAGTTACATCGCCATCATGGGTAGCACCATCATCTATAACTGTTCCTGTAACATTTAATCCTGTTGAACTTACATTTGCTCTTACAGATCCACCAGTAGCTATGTCAAAATTATCTGCTGCACTTGAAAATATACCTGTATTAAGATCATCTCTAAAAGCCAAACCAGGATTTGATGCACTTCCATCTTCAAGTGTTAACGTACCATCTAATTGAAGTAACTCTACCCAACCATTATTAGAGCTATTTCTTATTTTTAAAATACCTGTTGTTGTATCAGCCCACCATTGGTACGCATATTTTGTAGAAGGTTCAGAAGAACTTGAATTATTACTGACAATGGCAGACAATACGTTATTTATGTCGGTTCTAACCGCACTTCCTGTACCATTATCAATTACATAGTCGTGTGTAGCCATCTAACCTGTAAACTTTTTTTCCATTCTACCCTCCTTTGCCAAAACCGACAGCCTGATAGGTAAAATTTCTATCAATCGAAGCATTTGATGAATTTTTGAAATGAACAGTAAACCCCGTTCCAGAGACACTAGACACTTCAAAATAATCTCCTGATGCCATATTTTGTGCATTAATACCAATAGAGGGTAAATTAGTATTTGCTCCCAAAATAGAAGATGTGCCAACAAAAAACGGGTGAGTAAAAGTAATAGCTTTAGCTCCTGCTCCGCTTGCTGTTAGATTACCTTGTTCTGTTCTTCTCTGTAAAGATGCTGTATAACCTAATTCTGAAATTCTTATATCTTGAGCAGGGTCGCTACTTGTAACATTAGTTCTAAATTGAAATCCTCTTCCTTTATAAGTACCATTTGCAAATGTTTGAAAATCTGTATAAGTAGGAGATCCAGAACTAGGGTTATCTTGTGTAACTCTTACTAACATTTCTGCGTTTACATCTGTAGATGCAGTTCCATCAAAATCTGTCCAGGTGTCGATATTTGCAGTTCTACTATCAAATAAATCGTTAGGATAAAATGCTTCTGTTAAAAAATGACGTTTTAAATCAAGACTAAAAACTCCACCTAAATCTAAAGTTGTACCACCTGCTGTTCCTCCAAAGTCATAAGTTCCAGAGGATACAATACCTCCAAAGTCATCTAACGAAGATACTGCATCAAAATCTGTGATGCTATCAAAATTACCAGCACCAAGTAAGTTAATTGTATTTGTTGCGGAATCGAAAGATAAATTAGTTTTTGTTCCTTGAAATTTTGGACTATCTAAATCTTCTCTTCTTGTTTGTGCAATTAATGGAGCTTGGTTGTCAGGAAGATCAATTACTACACTTGTTTCTCCAGAACAGAATCTACCGCCATCATCTCTAAATTTAAGGATGTACTCACCTTCTAAATACGGAACCTCCGCAGTTGTCGTGTTACCTGCAAGAGCTTGAATCAAATCAACAGAATTAGAAAATGTACCTGTTCCGTCAGTTTTAGTTGAGTGTCTTACAAAAACAAGACCTCCATGAGTTACATCTAAATCTGTAGATAAATTCCATCTGAGTCTTACTAATTTTTCATTTATTGGTTCGGCTGATAATCCAGTAACATCTGATGGTAAAGCAGTTTTACCGACAGCATTGAAAGTAGCGTTTGTAGATGTTGCACTTAACTGCAAAGAAGCATTGAAACTAAACACTTGAACTTCATACGTTCCAATATCTGTATTGAGTATTTCAAAGTCAGGAGAAGAAACTGTTGTAGAAATAAAATTACCATTATTAAATCTATAGTTAACTTGATACTGCGTAACACCCGTTATAGGTTGCCAACTTATAATAAGTTTTGATATCGCCTGGTTATTAATTTCAACAATTTTTTCTTCTACTTGTAAGGCACTAGGAGGTTCTTTTAAAGCAACAAAACTTGATACAGTTCTGGCTGGAAGAGATGCACCATCTTCAACAAAATCATATTTACCAGAAACATAAGATAAAGCTGTTACTGCATAGTTCATGCCATCTTGCTCTTCTACTGTTACTACTCTGAACTTTTGGGATTGAACAGTGTCATTAGACAACAACCATACTGTATTTACATTTGGGGTATCAGAATAAGCAGAAGATACTGTTATAACTGCACCTGAGATAGATGAGACATCTTTAGTTTCTACAGTTCCATCGGGTAATATGACGCTTAATTTTGGATTATTTGTAGTTGGTAAATCTGTAGAAGCTGTATCGTCTACTGTTATCTGAGTTGTAGTGGCAGCGTTTACTCTTCCTGATCTACGAATTCCTGCTCTTACTGGATCGTTTATCTCAATAACACTTCCTGGTCTACATATTGCACCACTATCAAGCGATGTTGTAAAAGTAACAACTTCTGATTCATTATTTTCTGCAAATAATATATTTTTTGCAAGACGATTTGCTTGTCCTCTTGAAGTACAGGCAAATGCTTTTACTTGTTTTACTACTGTTCCTATCTTTGCTATTAACGCACTATCTTCAACAACTTCAAAATCAACTTCCTGCGAATCCATGTTGTAGTAACTGGCAGAAACTACACTATGTCTTGCTTTTAAACTACTTCCAGAATAATTAAAACCACCTTCTCCTACATTTGCCAAGCTAAATATATAAGAGCTATCTTTAGGGCTATCCTGAGAAAGAGTAATAGATCCAGCAGACCATATAGGAATACAACGCATTACACCAGCTAATTCATTTATTAGATCAAATGCTTCATTACTATTTTGGATATTTACATTACAACTAAATCTAGCTTCTTGTCCTCCAAAACCATCTGATACCAATGTGTTTGCATATTTACTAGCAGTAACAAAAGAAAATAAATCTAAATTACTATCTGTTATATGATCTCCAAATCCATAGCGAGTATTTGTCAAAATATCAAGAAGTACCATCGAAGGACATGAACACCATTGAGCAGCACCCATAACACCATTAAAGATATAACCATCTGGATAAACAATACGACCAGTTGTACTATCTACTGTTGGCGTTCCAGAACTAGAAGCTCCCGCACCTGGGATTCTTACTTTTATCCCTCTTATTCGATATTTACGTTTTGGTATAGAACTAAACTGTTGTGAGTCTATTCGTAAAGAGGCATAAGCACTATTTAGATAAGTTTGTTTATCGTCAACAATTTCTGAAAAACTTGTAAATTGAAAACCATTTACTGTACTTGCATCTGTCGGATCATCGGTTACTCTTACAACTTTTATATCAACAGGAAAAGCACCTGTTAAAGTTATTCTATATTCTTTTTGGTAGGCATCAGCAGTTCTTCCTGTAACAGTATCGTCAATTAAAGTAGTAAAACCACCGCTATTGTATTGCACTTGTATCTGTAAATTGACTGAACTTCCTAATAAGTCACCAGAAGTTGTCGCAACTTGAATCTGAGGAAAAGTTATTGTTACTTTTACAGCGTCAATATCTGTATTTGTTATTGATCTTGTAACAGGAGAAGCCTTTGTTACGTTAACTCCAACAGTTTGTAGTGACTCACTACTTTCAATTCCATTTATATGAGTTTGATCTGAAGTTCCAAATCTAGGGTCAAAAGTTACATCTTGAAAATTAAAATCAGTTGTAGCTGGACTTGAATTATTAGCATTAGCCTGTAAAACAGCAGTATCATTTAGAAATACATCTTTTAACGCAGCGTTATTATATGCAGTTGTTCCTTTTGTTAAACCAGCTTTAGAAGCAGTTGCAAAACCTTCTATCTCTCCTTCTGATATTAAATCCATCAATGTAGCAAACTGTCTGCTATGTAAAGTATCAGGAGTTCTAGTGGGTTGGGGTGGTGCTGAAGGAGGAGGTGGAGCACCAGCACCTCTAATAATTTTAGGTTTAGTCATGCTCTTACCTGTTCAGTATCAACACCTGCACTTATTACAACACTTCCTGTAAATATTTCACCATAAACTATTGGAACGGGAGTACCTGCTCTTGATGTATTCTGGGTACCAGAAAAATTAAACGATAATCTAGGGTCTTCTTCTGAAGAGAAATCAGGAGTTTTAGGTGTAGGAGCTAACATTTCTGCAACACCAGAAAGAGCCATATAGATACCAACATTACCTGCAACTGCTGTTGCACCTCCTAAAAAACCAACTCCTGTAAAGCCTGTCGCACTAAAAGATGCTCCACCAGATAATACTCCAACACCAATCAATGCTGCACCAGTAAGCACTCTACCAAGTCCTCCCTCTCCTCCAGCACCAGTTATCACAGGTACAAAATGTAAATCCTGTTTTCCTATAGGATCTTCTAATTCTTTTTCACTTATTTGATAATCACCAACTAAAACTTTAAAATTAGTATTTGATATATACCTTTCTGTTTTTGGAAAATTAGATGTTAAAAATCTAATAGATTGACTAATATTATCTACTTTTGCTTCTAATTCTTTATGACCAACAATTTTAGCAAGTTCCCCATACAGTTTTACTTTACGCAGCATAACGATACCTCCCTCCTATACATTTTAATAACCATTCTGATAATGGCTCTCTACAAGATAGTCTATCTGCTAAATGATGTAAAATTTCATCTCCTAAAAATAAAGCTACATGATTCAAACCTGGACTCATTATTGACATAAATAATAAATCTCCTTTTTGTAATTTTTCTTCTGGTCTTAATTCTCTAAAGCCCGTTCTCCATGCACATTGTTCAAACATAGGATTTTTTAAAAACTCTTCTGGCGTTAGAGGTCTTTCCCAATCTCTTAAATCTATACCTAAATTTTCTTTATACCAATCTCTTACTAAAGACCAACAATCAGTAACACCCCAAACCCATTCACGACCCAATAATGGAGCTTTATAACCAGTTGGTTCATAGTAACCCCATTGTTCTGTTTTGGGATTAACAATATACCAGGGTAGACCACTATCTTCACAGCTAACTTTATCCGCTTGAGTTGGTGTTGGTGGTGTTACAGGGTGGCTATGAATAATAGCTGTTATTTCACCTAAGTTATCTGCTTTTACATAATCCTCTGGATCAAGAATAAAACATTGATGACTGTAAGTAGACAAATTACCGCAGGGATAATATTGTTGTTTGCCTTTAATGTTTAGTAAAACACCAACAGATTCTTTAGGATCTTCTTTCTTTGCATGAAGTAGTGCTTTATATTTCCAACTCATTAGTTAAATGTACCAATAGAAGGAAATATGGATCTTGTGCATTGACGTTTCGGAGCACGAACACCAGCAAGATCAAATACTGCTGCTAATTCAAATGTAACTGTTTCCCTATTCTCTGATGATTTTCTATCTATTTTATATATTTCCTGTGGAAACTCTGCTGTAGAATCAGGAGTTCCAAATGGATTTGAACTTCCTGGAAAATTTGCTGCGTCTAAATATCTTGCTAGAGTTCTTATTCTAGTAACTGTAGCTCCTGTTAAATCATTACCTGCTGTAGTTTGATTAACAGTTAACAAAAGTGCTGTAATTGTATTAAGAGCATTACTTACAACTAGGGTTGGTCTTGGAAGCTGCCCTCTTGTATAAGCAAAACCTTCTGCTTGTATTGGTATTTTTGTATAAGTATTACCAGCCCAAATAATATTTGCATTTGAATTATAATTTGTACCCGCATGAAATCTATAGGTTGCATTTGATCCATGTAAAGCAGCAGTAATTTCTAAAGTAAATAATTCAATAACTGATGATGGATTGATCTTTTGTAGATCAGTAATAATTGCAGCAGTACTCATGGTTCAAATACTTCTCTAAATGTTACCTGTATTGTAGCTCTATTGTTATATGGTATAGATTTTGACCATGAAGGACAGACATATTTACTTGCTGCACTTTCTCCAGGAGGAGTAAAGTCGAAACTAGCAGAATCTTCTGCCCTTGCATCTAAAAATGTTTCTATAGTATCTGCATCTGTTTCTGATACATTAAAAGTAAAATTATAAGTTTTTCCATTTTGATGGGCAGGAAGTCCAAATAATATTCGATGTTCGTAACCATCAGCAAAACGAACTGTCCTAGTTAATGGTGCGGATTTTTTTTGTTGTCCGTATGTAGGTTTTATTGAAGGAAACGTAGCCATTATGTTAATAATCCTCCTGGTCTTTTCTGTTTAATTAATTCCGATTGTATAGCAACTGAAATTACACGGCCAAGTTCTCTGCCACCTTGTTCATCACCTTCAACAGAAGAACCAGAAGCATCTACATTTACTACAATATTCGTACCACCCATACCATGATTTGGAATTATAGTACCTGCCCTATCAGGAACAAACAGTTCTGGCCCTCTTTCTCCTACGATTGAAGCCCTACCAACAGGAGGTCTACCACCATTTGCAAAACCAAACATTTTAAACAGACCACCTGTGACAGTTTTACCTCCCGCATTGCCAAATAAAGCCTGATTTAATGCTAAATCTAAAAATCTATCTGCAATGTTATTTAACATATCACTCAAAGTTGATGTTCCTTTTATAAGACCTTTAATACCTTGTTTTATATCATTTTGAAGTGCTATCTGTAATTTTTCAAAAGCATCAACAGTTTCATTTGCAGCATTTTGTAACTTTCTAGCCTCAAGAGTATTATTTCTTAATTGTTTAAAATTCTTTTCATTGAGGTCTAGTTGATTATCAATACTTTTTACTGTTTCTCGATTTAAGTTTAATTGTTTCTTTTGTTCTGTTGTCAAACTTTCTAGTGATTCCAGTTTTTTAATTTCTGTCTCAAATGATTTCTTTTCCTTTTCAAGAATTTTTACTCTGTCATCATTTAATTTATCTAATGCTAATAATTCTTCACCTAATCCTTTTGATATAACAAATCTACCTTCTGTTCTAATATCATTTAATCTTTGTTGATCTTGAAGTTCTAGTTTTGTGGCAAGTTTTTGATTTTCAATAGCAGCACTAGCTTTCTTATCAATAATTAAACCAGCTTTTTTTGCAGCATTGAGTTTAATCTCGTCTTTAACATTCTCTATTTCACCTTTTACTACATTTTGGTCACGTATTTTTTGTCCAACACCAGGTAGTTTAATAAAAAAACTTGCTGCGAAGGCTTCCAAAGTATTTATTTGTGGAAGTTCCTTTAATTCTTTTTTTAAGTCGTCTAACTTTTTATTTAAGTCCTTTATAGTTGGATCTTTAATAGATTCTAAACCAGATTGTGCTTTTGCAAGGTCAAACCCTCCAGGGTTAAGAGTTTGTTTAAAATTATTTACGAATTTAGAAGCGTCAGCCGATAACTTTAATGCAAAATCGACAAACTTATCTGTAAATAATTTTGCTGCTTCTCTAAGTTTCTTGAACGCTGCAACACCATCTTCTCCAACAACATCTACAAGATCCTTTGTTATCTCTTCTAACGCAGCTTGTTTTCCTCTAAATTGTTCGATTATTTTAATTTCCTGTTTTCTAGCTGAACTTAAACGACCTAACCTTTCTATAAGTGTATCTATGTCTGCATTAAGAGGGTCTAAGGCTTTAGCTAATCCTAAAACTTGCTCTTGAAAGGCTGTTACAACAGTCGTTCCAATTAAACCTCCAGCAAACCCTCCCATTTGACCACCTAAAGCAGTTCCAATTAATCCTCCACTAAAACCTCCTGCTGCTGCTGCTGGTCCTTGACCAAATAACAAAGGAAAAGCACCACTAATTGCTGCACTAGATATTGCATTACCAACACCTCCACCGCCTCCTCTTGTCCTTCCACCACCACTTGCCTGATTGGTCCTAGTATTTCCTGCCTGTTGTAAAACTTTTAACTGTTGTTGATCTACTTTTAACTGTTCTTTTTTCCGTCTTAATATTTTATTCTCTAGTCCAAGTCTTTGACCTGTCTTTTTTATTTTTGCTTGCTCATTATTGAGTACAGTTCTATTTGCTCTTCCACCTTGAGCTAATTTATTTAATTTCGATATACGCTTTTCAAGATTATTTAGCTGCTTATTAACAGTCCTGGTATTCAGTTTTATATTAACTTCGTAATTAGATGCCACTAATCTCGATAAAACATTACATTTAGTTTAGCGTACCTTACGATATTGGGCTTTCTTTTTTTCATCTTCGTAGGCTTTTTCTTCTCTTTCACCTTTTAAAGTAAAGTATGCGTTCCAGGCACACACTTCCTCTAATGTCATTTCTTTCTGAAGTCTAGAAACTGTCATTCCTAACTTTTCAGCGATAAAAAATTGTAAATATAAATAATTGTCTTTATCAAGTTGTGCTTTTTACGGCATCAGGAGTTGCCTCCTCGCCCAACTCTTGCATTTTAGTCATAAGTTCTAACAGTACAGCTAAAGGTATTTCTCTTCTTAAACTTGCTTTATCTGCTTCAACAAATAGCTTTTGACCAGTTTCATCTTGAGCTTTATTAATTATTACTTGGAGTGCAAAATCTAGACTACCCTCTTCCTGTCCTTTGTTGGTTCTTATTAAAGTAGCATTTATGGAGTCTCTATCTGCAATAGTTAAAGGTGTCCAATAAACTTTTAAGATTAGTTCTCCATCTTTATAAATTGGGTAACTGCTTTTGCTATTTATGCTAAATGCTTTTTTTAGCTTGTCGATTGCTCTATCTGTAGGCATACAAAATAAATTAATATGTTCATCTACTATACTACTACTTTATTACTTAAAGCCAACCTTTTTAAATGCTTTAGCAATATCTTTGTTGATAAGACCACCTTTTGTATAGATATTGTACCAATTTGGCCCTCCAGTAGATGTTAAATTAAAATCTCTACCATGTTCAGCATAAGTAACAGGCTCTCCCTTTAAATTAGGTCGTGTTTGACCTGGTGCGTTAATAGCAAAACCAGCATACTTAGCTCTGTTACCAATAAATAAATCTTGATTTAATGTCACATTTGGTACTCTAGGATTTTTTATTTGCCTGGCTGTTGGATCGGGTATCAAATAACTTGGAAAATCTGGTTTTCTTTTTTTAGTTGCTTGAACAGGACTTTTTGATACTATCCAGTTTTCTCCAAATGTTCCTGTCCACCACGGACCTTTTTCAGTAAGTGAACGCACTACTGTTTTTGCAACTTCTTTTCTTCCTTTAGTTATTGCTTTTGCTAAATCTTTAGTAAAATGCTTTTTAAAATCTTTAGGCATTAGCAGTAAAATCGCAACTTACAACAGATAAATAATGACTATCTTCCTCAACATTTACAGAAGTTGGTCCTTCTATTGCTGAAACTCTTGGACTTACAGAAAAAGTATCTGTGTAATTGGAAGCGTTTACAGAAGTTAGACCTGTAATAACTGTTTCAGCTATTGCTGATGCTTCCGCACTTCCCTTATGTGGAGGTGTCATAATTCCACATCTTATAGACCCTGCATAGTAAGTAACTGCTGCTCCCTGTGGTTGAGTTGTAGATTGTGTAAAGTCTAAACTTACCATCACATATTTTTTGTTTTTACCTGGAGTGCTCAATGGCATATTGTCAAAAATTACTAAAACAGTAGGATCTGCGTCTGTTACCGCATCTAGTATTGCAGTTTCAAATGCTGCTCGTGCGTTTACTAAACTCATTAGAAAATAACGTCAACTCTAAATAAATATTCTTGACCACCTTTTTGTGTAAGAATATTCGTTATCTTACAACCTCTACTAGATCCAGAAAATGTCAAAGTAATTTCATCTTGTAATAAAGGT
>VTLG01007779.1_pt1 | contig 28777 bp, 39 predicted proteins | sample 4694571 | NCBI WGS metagenome assembly VTLG01 (sample SAMN12604809, study PRJNA352737) | marine metagenome | biome: ENVO:00000447; feature: ENVO:00000209|ENVO:00000569|ENVO:01000036; material: ENVO:00002151; isolation source: viral sequences binned using virsorter ...
ATATCCACGTCACTGCTGTATTGCAGTATGTTCCTCCAAAGAGGGTGCAGTCTAGACTCTACTTTTCTAATATGTATTTGCGAGTTAAACTTCTTGTTGGCTAGGATCTTTTCTAATAGGTAGGGGAATTCTTCAAGAAGTGTTGTAGTCATTATAATCCAAATTAAGTGAGGAAGAGAAAACGACTAACACAATAGGAAGTTATTGTTTGGGAAAACAAAGATGCGATCCTTCAAGTAATGCTGTAACGTGAAGAATGCGTGTTAAGAGCAAACTGTGTGATAAAAGTATGACAGCCCTACCAAACAGGAAGTTGCTCGATATCGTTGTTCTCTTCCTCATACATATTTATCAGAGTCCCTTCTTAAAGGGGTTAAACAAGGCATTATTGCATTATTAAAGGTTTATTAGTAGATGTCTTAACAGACATCTTGTTTTCGCTATCGCTCAAACACATTTGTTTTCTTTTAAGTAGAAGTTGTTTTAATTAGCTTGGCAATGAATTCATACGACGGCTATAGTAGTTTCTGACACAAAAAAAGCATCGCACTACTATAGCCGTCTCGCTTGGCTCTATATCCAAACGACTTAACATAATTTTATGGAAGACGTATGTATTGAAACTTCCAACCTAATAAATTAGGAAATTAGCGGCACTATACAATGTATAACTGTTAAGCACTATACATTAAAGCAGGGTCATTAGCCGACGTATTACAACCTGCGTTTTAAACTGAATTTAAAGACTTCAACTGGTCTGATGCCTTTTTGCGTGCCTGTTTATATTTGCGCCAGTCTTTGCCTGTAATTTTCTGCTTAAGAGGATCAAATGGAAAGTCTTTTGCCCATTCTTTAAGATCCTTCTCATGCTTTCTATGCCTTTGAAGTTGTTCGTAATTTTGTTCGTATTGTTTTTGAGTAATTGTCATAATATTTGCCTATGTAACTATTTATACAATTACAAAAATAACGTGGGATAAGAGTGGTTTCTAACTTAAATGGCTCTTAAATGTCTAAAAAAATGTTGTTGGGTATGTTGGTAAGCAATTAGGCCTTACAACGTAAATGTGCTATACTTATGTGCGTTTAAGACGCCACTATAAGCTGATTTAAGGGGTGTTTAATTCTAATTAGGTCTTATTTTTATGTTCAGCATATTTTATTATGTAATGATCAATATACTCTTCAACTTGAGCATTCTTTTTGTCATAATAAACTTTTTTTGGACGCCCTACTTGTTTTGGATACGATCTAATTGGCTCAAGACCATCTACTTTTCTTTTGACTATAGCTGTTGTCTTATTACAATTACGACACGTTCTTTTCCAAAGGTTATTGGCAATGTCTAAATTATGTTCAGATAACAATCTTCTATAATTGTGTTCGCCTTTATTGCCGCAGAATTGGCAAGTGTCAAAACGAAACATTTGTTGTCTAGATAGGGAGTATGTGTCGGGTTTAATTTTAAGATAACGCACTACAATATTGTTGTTAAAACAACACCTAAATTAATAACAATACCAAGTGCCGCAAGTATTACAAATTTCTTTACTAAAGACATATCTCGTAATAAATGAGCTAGGTGATTGTTTTGTATTTTGTCTAATGTTTTCTCTATAGCATCAATGCGTTTTTCAATTTCTCTCATTATAATACCACGCCTAGTTGTATTGCACGCCAATCTGTGCCATCAAAAACAGCAACACAGCCAACTCCTGCTGAGTCTTCACCACCGTCTGAACAAAAAGCAACATCTCCGTTTGCTTTGTCTGTTCTTGCGTTCAGTTGTGCTACTGTTTGTGGTGATAAGTTTAGTATTTCTTCTATTTTTACTTTGCCTGTTGCTGGATCTAGTGTTAAATCTGTTGATGTTGAAGTGTTTAATTCATCTGGCAAATACGTTGCATCAATTTTAGTAGAACTGTTTAAAGGTGCTACACCACTTGCTTGAGCACGACCATTAATTACAATAATTAATTCGTCAAGAGCCGCTTTTAGATTAGGACGAGCCGCCGCTGGCGTATCTGTTCCAGAATCTAAATTAGTTGTTATTACGTTTCCTGCTGTTGCCCAGGCCATGTTGTTTCTCCTTTTATATTTATTATAGTCTTAAAAATCACCGTCATTTTAGTCCATTCTAGAGCCAGCTGTTCGATCTATCGTCATATAGTAACTAGTCGTAGGCTGATTAAGCGGATTTGGAAATCTTTTAATTACATTACATTCACCAGCTTGTGATATAGTTGTTGATCCACTTGTCCAAGCCGCATCTGCTGAATCACCAGCATGGGTAAAAATTCTAGTGCAAGAACCTCCAACATATTGCGAAAGAAAAACAGTCCACACGTCATTCATAGCCATAGCAGACATATTAATAGTTAATGCACCACCACTAGGATCATTTACAAGAATATGTGTATACGGCTGAGTAACATTTACAGTAGTAGGAACAGAAGTAACAGTGGCAATAGTTGTCGGTGTTCCTAAAGTTGTTGCTCCAGCATTTCCAGGCTGAATTGTTCCTGACGCACTATCATAAATTAATACATTTCCATCAGCAATAGCAGTTGTGTCAACAAAGTCAACAATATTGTTGACTGCGTCAGACATAGTTTTTATTTCTGCACGACTATCTCTAATAGAATCGTCTGCATTATCAAATGCTGTTGAGTCCGGTTTACTTGTTGGCCACGCCATAATTATCCTCTTTGTATATTGCCATCTACGTCTGCTTTCGCTGTTGGTAATCCAACAACAATAGCGTCAAATGTGCAATCAATGTTTTTTGTTTTTCCAAACGTATCTAATTCGTATATATTTACTGTAATAGGATCTGTAGTTTTATCCAGATAGATTATTGGTCTAGCACTAGAACTTCCAGTTGCTATATAATCAGCAGTAACATAATCATCTGCCATATAACCAGGTGTAGCTTGGTGTGGTTGTATAACAGCCACAGTTGGTGAAATAGGTTGGTCTAATACTAATTCTCTTGCACCTGTTGATCCACCTAATGAACTTGATTCAATTGAATCAAAACTTGCTGTAATTTTTTCTGCATTTAAATCTGTTTGAATACTTGTTATACTTGGTGTTGCTTCAGCGCCAGCACTATCTCCATAATTTAAACTAAAAGTAAATTGAAAATATCTTGCCTTAATAGCAGTTACAGTATCACCTACATTTACTACTAGACTTGTGCTACTATCTATTGCTCCACCGGAACTATCAATAGTATCACCATAGGCAATAGTTGTTGTCATTGTGCCTGTTTTGCTTACTAATGTTAAAGGTAATAATTTTTCTATACGTCCATAGTCAGTAATACCTGTTGTAAATGTTAAAGGTAAAGTAGGAGTTAAATTCCAACTAGATGAATAAGTGTCCCAGCCATTGGTTAGGTTAGCCCACGTCTCAGTTGATAGTGGTTGATAAATTCCTTCTGCAAAATATCCGTTGCTAGCCATATTAAGTTCCTAAATTGTGACTTGTCACTTGACTATCACCTCCAGCAGGACTTACACCTGCATCCATTCCTGCCACAGCAGTTAATGGATTTTGTAATAAGAAGTTAAGGTAAGCCTCAATATTTGATCCTGTTAAATTACTTCCTATTATAGGATCAAAGTAGGTATAATTTCCTAAATTACTGCCATCTGGCATATATTCTCTTCCACCACCAATCACTCTGCTCCAATCAAATTTTACAAAATTAATATCTTTGTGATTACTAAAACCTTTAGTTCCAAATTTTATAAAGTGAAAAGGTCCTGATATTGGAGGATTGCCTTCGGCTAATTGCGATTCGTTATTATAATATCTAATACGAATTGCATCAATTGATGGATCAGCTGGTAAATTTAAAAACAAACCTACGTCCATCTGTTGTGATGCTCCAGTAACAAGATCTTGACTGTTACGATAAAACAAATAATCATTTGAAATAGGTTTGTTTAATGTATATGTCTTACCATCAAAGGTTGATGTTTGTTTAGTTGCATACACTAGACTACCTTCTTTGTCTGTGCCAATTACATTAGGATTATGAAATGCTAATCCTTTTGTGCTACTAATATTAACATGAAACCCACTAAATTTTGTTAGTCCATAGCCTTCAATTCCAAACTGATCTTTTATTGCAAATTTATTAGGAACGTTAATAACGTCAACATTAGGATATGCTTTGAACAAACTTACATCTTTAAATTCTATAGGTGGTCTTGGTGGTAGTGGATTAGGTTCTTCAGGCTCACCGGAACTATCTGGATTTTCATTTGGAGGCACAATTCCAATTGGACTAATTGGAGCACCTCGTTGTCTTGGACGTAAAGAAATAGGATCTGGACTATAAATTGGCGGTGGAACATCTAATTGTCCTACGCCTCCAGTTGCAGGATATATAGACGCATCATGTTCAACTGCGTTAATGTTGACAGTCAAGTCGGGATTTAAATCTACTCTTACTATCCTAAATGATACATCTGTTAATTGTAAAGTTGTATCTGTTATTCTTATAACATCGCCAACTTCAACTGCATGAAGTTCTTGTGTTGCTCTAAATTTAACAGAACGTTGTTGTCTTGATTTCAAATAAATCATTCTAGCATTTTCATATGCCATTGCTTTATTTGTAATTGTATGGAATGTAAATTCTTTAGACAACTCTTCGTCATTGTCTATAGTTTTATCAGCACTTACATTATAAAAAACTTGTTGGTTAGTGAATTCTAAATCAGGATCAACATAGTTTACTATTGCTTGATTTAGTTTAGTTCTTTTTCTTTCACCTTGTAAAGTAATACCGCCATGGACAACATTCTTGTCAACGTCATATGCAATATCAACAACTGTTGAGGTAATGTCTGTGGCGTGTCCACCGTCTTCAACTTTTAATTTATATCTACCTTGTATATACGGCATAATACCTCTACCACCACCAATTAAATTTTTTACATTAGATAAAATTTTATTGTTAGTGTCAATAACAGCATTACAAGTTAATGCCTTGCCTGTGTAGGTATTATTATAAGTTACTGTTTGATCATATTTTACTGCCGCAATCCAAAAACTACTTGCATTAATTTGTTCTTTAGGAATGCCTGCACCATAACGCGGATTCATTAAATAATCTAAAATACAGTTAGCCGGATTTGCATTATAACTTTTACTTAAAGCCGCATAGTCACTAGGTAAATTCAAAGCTGTTGTAGAAGTCACGTTTCTTATATTATAAATTAACTTACCACAAATATCAAATTGAACTTGTGGTATTCCGCCTCTAAAAGGATTATTATTAGCGTCGTCTTGTGTTTTAATTTCTTTCCATTCAAAACGCATTGCCACATAAGCAACACCAGACATAGTTCTATCTTTACCTGGCCAAACTGGAGCATCATCCATGATACTTGCTACTGATGGATTACTTGATCCACCATCAAAGCATTGAAATCTTATTCTTCCTTCAAACCTGTCCTGCTGAACGTTAATATTAAAACCATTAGAATAAAAGCCGCCTGTTGAAAATCCATTGCCAACTGTATATTCCCTAGGCAAAGGTAATTCAACATCATCAACTATAATTCTTTTTACACCTTGGATTTGTCCTTCTGATAATGCGTAAACGGCCCATAGATATTGATTATTTGTTGAACCTGTTTCTGCATGAACAATAACTCCTCCAACTCTTCTAAATCCATAAACAACAGGTATAGCAACATTGGTTCCTTGCTTTGTAACAGTTACACCAGTCGCTTGTTGATCTGCTTGTGGTTGATCTGGAACATCAGGTGTGCCAAATGGTGCTAATAGGAAACTGAAAATGTCGCCGACAAATTCTACAATGACACTAATAATAGTGCCAATAACTTCACCTATCCATTCAATTACACCACCCATTATGCTGGTATCCTATGTATATAATGGTTGCCACAGTGGCTACCATTCTTATGTTCAAAATATGTTGATGCTCTGTCTATTGCATCTGCTGATCCTATCCAGTCTTTATTAAATGCACAAATATCACTTTCAAAAAACTGTGCTCCGTGTTTTTTACAGACTGCTATAACTTCTGACCATAACATATCTGCAATTACTTTATTACGTTCGCCATCTAAAATATAAAAGAAAGCTAACTGTCCAAACAATGTAGGATTCCATAATTTAGTATGTAGATAGAATATAGCATAACCTATAATGTCATTATGTTTTTCTACTACTAAACATTTAATACCATCATTCATTAATATTCTTTTTAATTGCTTTGACAAATAAACATCGTCAATTGGTATAACTGTTTGGAATTCTAATTCACCAGCATGATATTTTGCTATGTTTAAAATGCCGTTTAAATCTTTGGGTTCAAATTCTCTAATCATTACTTTTTGCCCCAACGTATATCTTTAATTGCTTCATGTGAATATTCCATGCTAAAGTCTGCTGGATATTCTCTTTGGAAGTTTTTTAAATTTGTTCTACGACAACTTACTTTTTCAAAGTTAGAAAATAAACTGTCTACTTGGATAGCCAGTCCTGCTGTTTTTTCTGCATCATTAATTTGATAGCCAGCAACACGACCTTGGAATATTAAAATAGGTCCATCGCCTGTGCTATCATCTATAATACTATTGTCAGTCTGGTCAACTAATGCTCTATGTATAACAACATCTTTATTAATAAGAGAACTAACTGCAAACGTAGAAACTGTTGTTGGATCTAAAGCACTTAAGGTTATTGTAATACTTGTAATTGATAATTCGGAAGTTTCACTTGCTGAGGTAATACTTAAAAAGATTCCTTGTGCTGAGAATGTTTTAGAATCGTAAACAATATCATAAGGAGCGTCTGTGTAATATGTGCCGTTTAGATCTAATAGCAAATAAGTTACAATAGCATCTCTGGCTAATGCTGTGTTAGTGTTTCCACCTGCTAGTCGTGCCATTAGTAAACCTCTTGCACATCTATTTCAAAACTTACAAATCCTTGATTATCGTAACCATATTCTTGTAAATCATTAGAAATTATAAATCTAAATGCGACTTGGTTAACAGATATAGGTTCTCCAGCACTATCGCTGTCCACTGCTGTAACTAATGCTGGTTGAAATTGTATTGTTCCTGCGCCTGCTCCGTTAGTAGTAGCGTCTTCTGTAACCATGTAAACTTTTGTATGATTAAAAAACCTAATAACATCGCCTGCTCTTAAAATTGTTTTACTTGTTTGATCTGATGTTACAGCAATACTAGTTGATCCAGCGGCCGTTGATGCCGCACTTGGAAAAGTTACTTGACTTGGATAACTGCCGCTAGTATCTGATATAGTTGGAACAACTAAATCAAACTCATTTAAACTACCTTGACATCTAGCAACAAAGGCTTGAACTGCCCTAAAGTCACCAGCCGCTGTAGATGGAAAAGCTAAAACGCCTTGCCATAGTGTAGTGGCATTGGTTGCTCTTGTAGTTCTGCCACTTGCTGTTTCTGTTTTCTTTGTAATTGTTTTTTGTTTAAATTTAAGAGCTTTAAATCCTAAACTAACTGGAAAAAATCCTATATAAGCCATTAAGCAGTTACTCCTACTTTGCCTTGTTGATTCATGGCATTGTTAATAATTCCAACAATAGTTCCACGTCTTTCAACAAGTAGTTGATCAAAGTCCCTTGCATCAACTGTTGTTATGTTAAAGTTTACATTTACTTCACCGCCCATGCCTCCACTAATGCCCCCAACAGCATCTGCTACTTCTCTTGGTATGACTGTTGAACTTTGTTTAGGAACAATAAGTTCAGGTCCGTCCTCACCAACTAATGCTGTGGCTCCGCCTAATACAGTTCCACCTCGTTGTGCCGTCTGTGCCCTAATTGCTGATACTTGTGCAAAACCTGCCGCTATTACTGCCGCCATTGCTATAAAGTTAAATGGAGGTGGATAAGATGCTAATGCTTTTGTGGCACCTTGGTATGTGTTAATAACTGCTTCAGCAATAGCCATTGCCTTCATTGCGGCAAATGCCGCTTTGTTCTCTTTGCCTAATGCGGCGAAAAAGTTTTTAGCTTGGCCAATACCGAATTGATATTTTTCTAATTCTGATTTCTTCTCAAAGTCTATTCTAGTTTTATTAATTTCTTTTTGTTTTTCTTCTCTGCCTTTTTTCTTTAAAAACTCTTTGTCTTCAGCACTCATTGATTTAGCAATAGCACCTTGACTATCTGTTAATCTTTTTTCCAACGACGCCATATACATATCTTCTTGGCGTTTTAATGCGTCGGCTTGTATTTTAGTAATTTGTTCTGCTAGTTGACTTTCAATTGCTAGTCTACTTTCAGCAAATTCTTCTTCAGTTAATTTTTTATTATCTAGTGCCGCTTTTTGAATTGCTATGGCGTGTTCTGCAATAGCATTAAGAGTTTCAATCTCTTTAGCCATCATAGCTTCACTATACTTAGAGCTAGCCTTGATCATTGCTTCTGCTTGTTTCTGGTATATTGATACTGCTACTTTAACTTCTTCATTTTTCTTTGCTAAGGCTATTGTAGCTTCTTGAATGGCATCTTTTTCTTCTTGTTGAGCTTTAGCAACTCCCAACGACTCTTCATATAATTCTCTAAGTTTTACTGCGGCTTCATCATAAGTTAGTCCTGACTCAATCCATGCCGCCGTAAGTGATTCAAGAATTCCTTTACCTTCTTCTAAGGCTTTTTTTGCTAATTCACTTGTGCCAATATAATCTTTAACTTTAACAACAGTTTCACCAATGGCTGTTGATACTTGTTGATATCCTTCAACAGCAAGTTCGGCTATGGCGCCTGTTAGTTCTCTTGTAGTTTTGTCTATTAATTTTTCTTCGCCCTTCCAAAAAGCAAGCCAGTTAATAGCGTCAATTATAGAATCACCTAAAGCATACATGGCGTCTTTAGCCGCATTTATAATTTTAACAAACTGACTTTTAAGCCATAAACCAACCGCACTTGCAATCTCACCTAGTTTGTTTAATACAGCACCAACTTGAGCAATAGTTTTGCCAAGTCCATTCTCCATGCTTAACCATACAATTAAACTTGATGCCGCTACTGCTAACAAGCCTAAAGGATTTCTAGCTATCATTAATGTTAAAGACTTAACTCCAAGAGTAAGTCCTTTAATAACTGCAAGAAGTCCTGCACCTCCTAATACTGCACCAAGAACCTTGGCACCTAGTATCATGTCGCCCATGCTAATGTTTAATTTCTTAAAGAAGTCAACTGTGGCAAATACTGCAAACCCTAATTTGTCACCCATTATTTTTGCAACATTATTAATTGATTCGGCGTTATCGCCTAATAGTTTATCAAATGCTTTAACTTGTATTTTTAATGAATCAAATAAACCAGCTTCTAATAATTCTTTCTTAAAGTTGAATACTTTATCGCCTATCATTGAAAGTGAACCTTCCAATGTATCTGCTAAGGCATCCGTGGCTCCTGCAAACTTACCACCTGGTCCAAATACTTTTTCAAATGCTTCAGCTGTTTGCTCTGCTGATACAGTTGCACCAGCTGAGAAACCTAACATATCTCTAACGCCTTTTTCTCTAAATAAATCCGCCGCACTAATACCAGCACTTAAGGCTCTTTGAACTTGTTCAGATGATGTTTTAAAATCAAGTCCTGTGACAGCCGCCACATTACCTGTAATCTTCATGATCCTAGCAAGTTCTTCAGCGTCTTTAGAGACAACACTTAAAACACCAGCACCTTTTTGTATTTCTTCTAAACTAAATGGAACTTGAGAAGCAAACTTGGCCATTTCATCAAAGGCCTTGCCGCCTTCAGTTGCACTACCAAATAAGAACTTTAATCTAACTTCAAGGTTTTCTAATTCTTTACCTGTTTGGATTAAAGAGGAAACTGTTTTCGCTAAACCTAATCCAGCAAATACACTACCAGCCAATGCGGCAATTTTTCCAAACGAAAGGCTAACACCTTTAGCTTGTTTGTCAATTTTACCTAGCCCTCGTTGAACTTTATTAAGAGTCCCTTGAGTCTTATCGACGGCGCGGATTTCTATTTGCTGTGTTGCCACTTAACGTCTCCTTATGCCTATCATTCTGTAGTTTAAACCACTCATACCACGTCATGATTTCTAGGACACTGAGTTGCATAACTTCTTCTATGCTTTTATGTAATGTTTCAGCAATTCGAAACAATAACTGGAGTTCAGTGTCCTCCTTTAGTTTTTTGCGATTTCCTCATATTCAGTTGTCGCATTGTTTAACTCTGAACAAACCTTTAGCAATACAGCCGGGTCTGCTTCATTCATTAAAGTGTTTTTGTCCATTCTATTAAACAGAGGTTTTCCATCTGGATTCAATGCTTTTAAAATAAGACTTTCCACTAGTGCTTCTACAGTTTTATTTTGTTGTTGTAAAGCAATAATTTTACTTTCAACAGCAAAAGGGTAGGCACCTTTATAATAGATATCTGTTTTCCATTCGGGAACAGTTATCTTTTTTAAGCCACCTGCTAGTCTTTCTTTAAAGTGGCCTGTAATGTTATTCATTACGGTCATAGTTTATATCTCCTTTGTGATATCTCCCTAACAGTAGGCCCTATTATACCATTAGGTGCTTGTTTTGAGTGGCCTTCTTCTAAATGGACAATATAGGGAACACGATTGACAACACTCTTCATCTTGAAGCGTGAGTCTAGGCGCCAACCACGTCTTGCCTGTCCTTTATCTATAGGAGTTTTTCCACGAGCAACTCCTAAAATATCATTTGCCACCCTGGTAATGAAAGAATCTTTTTCTCTTTCAAGACTCCTCATCACCTTACGGGATCCTAGTATCCTAATCGTTAACACAATTACGCCGCCGCGATAGTTAGTGCGCCAGTTCCTTGGAAGTTAACAGTTGCCGTAACAAGGTCATCATACGATGCTGTTCTTGATACGGATGTAGTAATAACAGAACCTGTAAACTTCTGTCCTGTTGAACCATCTGGATAAAACTCTACTGATAGAGCCCCATCTTGTGCTGGATCAAAGGCGTTTGTTGCAGTAGAATGAGTTGAATCATATACTACTTCCATTGATCCTGTGAACTGATGTAGTCCACTTTGGTATGTTCTTGCCGCATCGCCCATTACTGTATCTTCAATCACATCTTTTGAATGTTCAACAGTCCAGGAACGAACTTCGGCAACGGTGATAACACCAGCTGAATCTGAGCTAGTAATATCGACTTTTCCGTTTTCTCCGGTAAATGTAGCCATTTTAGTTCTCCTTTTTAGCTAAATCATCGTCAGAAAATGTCCAGTTGTCTTCCGAACATTCATTATAAGAATGATCAGGATCATTATCGCTGATGCAAGGCTTAGACTCTAATTCTTCTTCAGTCCAAGTCTTATCACCAACTGTTACGTCACCTGATAATTTTACTTCATCCTCCGATGTTGTTGAAGTCACTTGGGCATCTGCACTGATTTTATCTTTTTTGCTTTTGCGTTTCCGTGACTTTTTTTCTGGTTTAGGTTGTTCTTGACCAACGATGGTCCACCCCTCACCAAGAAATCGTTCTACACGATCAGGTTGTATACTAACTTGCTGACCGTTGTTATCTATCATTTGTGTATATTTTGTTACACCCATTATACTACTCCTTTGCTAAATGAATAATGCACTTCTGCAACCATCGAAAACTCGCCCAAAGGCGGAGTTCTCTCAACCACTTCAACTGAAGTAACGTGAGTTGTAGCCGCTCTGGCAGTAGCCAATTCTCTATTTCGAGTAGTGTTCAATGCTTCTTCTATACGTTCAATTAAATTATTTCTTTTTTCGTCTACAGATTGAACAGACCCTTTTCTGCCATCTGAACGCACAAATCCTCTAATATTAACTTCAATAATACCACGTCTATAACCGCCCATGGCTTGATCTTCTCTTGATTCGTTTCCTGAAGTTACTAATAAGGCAGGGAATTGTGTCATTGCTAGTTTGTCAACGTCAAATGGTTCACGTGTCACAAATACTGGGCGTGGAGGACTTACATCCTTCAAGACATCAATAATGTTTTTTGTAACGGATTCTCTGTTTGACATTTACCTTACCGTTTAAGGCGTAGGTAATGCGTAGGTTCTTTTTCGGATTCGCTAACTGTTCCAGAACTATCTGCATCATACTCTACACCGTCTCTTAATACAAGATCTAATTCTCTCTCGTATTCTTGTCTGTAAAATTCCATTTTTCTTTCAAACAAATCTTGGTCTGGCTCAAATTTAGCCAGTTTAGGGTAGATATGGAAACCAAGTGCATTATAACACGTGGCTCGAGTTAGTTGACTTGTTGTGTATAAGTCATCATCTGGTTCACTTGCGTTGGATACTTTTGTGATATCATATCGACCAACTATGTAAGTAGGCCACCATCGTATACGCAGGTCGCGAAATACGTCATTCTGTGCTTTAGTTATTTCTGAAGAAAATTCAGGAATACCAAAGTCTTCAATGTCTGGTTCGTAAGTTTGTATATCACTTATTGTTGCTAGTGTGGGCATATTAGGATACTGTCCTTTATAATTGCTCGAAGTCCTTCTCCGACCAAGTTTTGTTTATAGTATTATTTATCGGTTTGGTATAATACCAGCTTCATTTACCGGAAAACGGAGTAATAGATAAAAAAAGGGCGATCCCTATGCGAAAGAACCGCCCTTAATTATAAATTGACCACTAAATCAATTTTAAGTTATACTAACCTTATAGGTTTGCATCACCCATAATACCTACACCGTAGCCGTCGATAATTTCACCAACGCCATAAGCACAAGTTCCTACAATTTCTGTAGCTCTTAAACTTGCGTCACGAGATGGTTCAATTTTCGCATTCCACTTCCACATGATGCCTAAAGCATCTCTTGAGAAAGCCGCTCCAACATAAGCACCTGCTGAGTCACCTGTTACACAAGATGATTCAAACACTTGCATTCCTGCAACTGTTCCAACGTATCCTGTTCTTAGGGCTTCGTTTGCAAGGTCCGTATTGTTCATTGGTGTGTTACCGTTACCTGCTAACAAACTTTTTAGTTTGTATGCTTGGTAAGGATGAATCACACAAACGTATGGTCCTGGTGCATTGTTGTTTCTTAGTGTAGCCGCCGCTGAGAAAAATAAGTCAACACTTACTTCAGCCGCACCTGATCCTACAGAACTTGAAAATCCTGAGAATAGAGCCGCTAAATCATCGTCTACTTTTTTCGCCATTGCGTCGCCTAATTGACGTCCGATTGCACTTCCAACATCCTGACTTGCAGTTACATTTGCAAGGTCAGTTAATGTTACCATAGCACCAACTTCAGCCGCTGTGATTGTTTTCTCAGTGGTGTTGAATGCTGTGTTTGCCAAATCAGTTCCGTCGGTTAAGCCTGCCGCCGCGATTGCTGGGTAAATTGGAACTTGTGCCACTAGGCCCGGAGTTCCGGTATTATCATAGTTTCTTACAAGAGGTCGAATCACAGTTCCTTCAGAAAGTGTGAATTGAGCCGCCTGAACTATGTCACTGTAAAGTTCGCTAATAATCGAACTAGTTACTTCATTTGCCATTTTCAGTCTCCTTTAGCTGTTATAAGCAAGTATCAGTAAACTTATATGTGTATGCCTTTCGCTCGCATTATTTGTGCATATTGCTTACGATGTTCTGCATTTTGCATATCAAGTTTTGATACATCGTTGTCTACCAAGTTATCTTGCTTGCCTATTCCTTGTCCAGTGCCCGACCCTTTAGGGCTGGCTTGAACAAAGTGTGGGTTTGCTGTGAGAAACTCATTTACCAACTTAGATACTTTTAATGGGTTACCACCTTCATCATATCTAACTTGTCCATTTTGATCTGTTACATCAACTGTGCCTGCTTCATTAAGTTTAAGTTGACCTTTTAACAATTGAACCACTTGCTGTGGGTTAATTGCTTTCTGGCCACTAGCTTCATTAAGAAGAGCACCGTCTACTTTAATAGAAGTAAGTTCGTTTTCATACTGTTGAATTTTGCCATTGAATTTCTCCGCCTGCTCTTTCAACACTTCTTCAAACTCGCCACGCTTTTTCAAATCTGTTTGACGTTGCGTGTCTTTTTCTTCTACTAACTCTTTGTAAAGATCTAAGTCAACGCCTGAATATTTCTTTTCAAACTTTAACTTTTCTCTTGCCACTCTATCTGCAACAATCCGATTTACGTCTTCTTGCGAATGTGTGTTTTCTTGTTTCTCTGATACTTGTGTATCTACCTGCTTTTCACCTATTTCTGGTTGAGCATCAGTGTGCTCAGGTTGTTTAACCGCTGTGTTCTCTGCGTCCATTTTATTTCCTCTTTATAATTGGTTGAGTTCTACCACCTGCCCTCTAATAGCAGTATGTAATGTTATTTATACTAAATGAGCATAAACCGTTAATTTAAGGCGCTTAGACTACTACAAAGTCATTTGATATTGTCTTGCCCAATCATTACAAGCTAGGGCAGGAGTTTTTCCTTTGTTATGACGTCTTAAGCCTTCAATTTTATGTTCTGTTGATTTTAAATTGTTTTGATACATTGTTTCAAAGACATTGTTATCTAAATTTTGTTGTTGCCATTCTCTAATAGGAGCAGTCCATCCTGTTTTTTTCTTATTAATAATATTATCTGTTAGTAATCCTTTATAAGCAATCTTAGGTAATAGTTTTGTATCGGCTTCAGTTGCACCTATTTTATCTTTAGTATGAATAGACATAGCATAGTTAATAAACATTTTTGTTGCTAGAGGAAATCGCCCCTCCATAGAATATTGCATACCATAACGATCATTTCTTCTAAAAAATTCTTCAGGACATTGTCCAACAATATCTAACATCATATATGAAGCAACATTATCCGTTTCTACTTGCAAACTTTCAGGAAATGTTGTTTTTATTAATTCATCTATAACATCATCATATGAATATTCCATCTTAGGAAGTTTTAAAGGAGCACTTAATCTAAACATCCATTGTTTAACTATTTGTCTCCAGTCTTGTTTAGCATTGCCAAATTGTTTTCCTAGTTTATAGTATTTGGGATATCCTCCTAATACTTCGTCACCTAAATCACCAGCCATAGTTACTACAATACCCTTTTCAGATAAAAATTTATTTGTGTAATTATACATTGGCAAACTTAGATTATATACAGGCTCTTCCATATAATAAACTGCATTGTCCCAGTTATTAACGTAAATGTCAGGAGTTATTTTTATTACTTCATGATTAAACTTGTCTCTTAATGCTAACTCTAATGCACAATCATGATCACTATTAAAATCCTCATGAGTTATTTTAGGCATTGGATGAATCATATTTGTAAATGTTCTTGCAGGGCCTTTAATTTTGTTTAGTTCGTATGCTATTGCACTTGAGTCTAACCCTCCAGATAAAAATACACCTATTTCTCTTTTTCCTATACTACACATTTTTACAGTTTTATGCATCATGTGTCTAAATTCAAAAGGATCAAATTTATAATCTGATGTTGCTTGTGGAAGAATTCTTTTTACTTGTTTTAATGTGTTATGGTGTAAATTATAACATAATGTTTCTCCAGACATTAATTTTTTAATTCCACTAAAGAAAGAATGACTGGTTACATTTAATCCTGACAAAGAAAAACAAGACATTGCCATTGGATCTATTTTATTACTATTAGGAACTTTATCTATTAATCCTTTTACTTCACTGCCAAATACTAACCCTTCTTTTATTTGTGCATAGTATAAAGGTTTTATTCCTGCGTGGTCTATTGACAAATATAATTTTTTATATTCTTTATCATAGTATGCAAGTGAATGCATCGAGTCTATTTCATTTAAGAAAGCAATACCTAAATTGTCAAGGCCCCAAGCCAGCAATTCAGTATCACAATCTGTTTTAGGAATAAAATTAGAATATTTTTTTAATAATTCATAATAGTTAAAGATTTCTCCATTATAAATTAAAATGTTTTCTTTAGGGGTAATATATGGTTGTTTAGATAGATGAGGTTTATCTGTAATTGCTAATAGATTATGACCTAAGGTAATCTGTCCATCACTCCAGATACCTTGGCCATCTGGCCCTCTATGTTTTATTATTTTTAGATATTCAGATACAAAGTTGTCGTCATTAGAAGTAATCCCTACTATTCCGCACACTACTTCTTCTTATAACCTTTTTTCTTTTTCTTCTTTACTGGTGGGCGGCCCTTCTTAGTTCCGTATGTTCCTTTTCCTTTAGGCATATTATATCACCCAATGGTAAAAAACTGCGGCCATACCCCAACCTATTACTAGGTAAACGATATTGTTCCAGTTTAGTTTCCATCCTACTTTAAAGTCTTTAATATTCATAATATTTCTCCTTTAGTATACCAACTTCTTTTTTCGATCTAAAATTTCTTTTCTTCTTATTTTACAAAGTTGATAAAATTCTAATAAGTTATTTCTAGCTCTTACACCAGCCGCTTTGGAATCTTTAACTTCAAACTTCCAAACGTTTTTATTATAATCTTCAAGAACATCTCTTATTTTTTTTTCTGTTGGAATTTCACTTATAAAATCCCTATCTGGAATAAACTGACCCATTATTCGTTAATGTCTTCAATAAAACCTTCAGATATAGTTTCAAATATCCTTTTATCAATCTCAGCATTTATTTGTTCACTACCAATATTTGCTTCTTTAGCCATTTTTAACATAGCGATATCATTTGCTTTGTCTTGGATTGAGAACGAACGTGGATATATAATTTCACCATCAAATGCCATGCCTTGATACATAGCCCAGCATCTCCATATTTTTTCTTCTGCAAGTTCTAAGTTTGAGGCAAAGTCTGCCAGCTTCGCGTTAAGCATTTGGAATTCTGTTTGTAATCCAATGCCTGAAAGTCTACGACTCTCTATGCTTCTAATTCCACCTAAGGATGCCATTCTATCTATTGAATCTACTTTAGTTCGTATAGCACTTAATACACTTTCAATTGATGCTCCGTTAGGTTGTAACAAGTAAGGTTTTAAATTTCCATCTAAGTTTGCTGGCATTTGAATTACTGATCCAGCACCAGCTGTAGCTTCTGTGTCTACAGATTTTACAAGTGACGGATGGTTTGTTAATCTAATAATTTGTTCTATTTCAGAACCCATCTCATACAATTCTCTTTGTATGTCTGCTATGTCGCCAACAGCACTAACACCTACGCCTCTTATATTTGATCTTTGTGCGTAGATAGGAACTGCAGGAATTTTGCCATAGTAGTTAGGTGTGCTAGTATATAATTCGCCTGTTTTTTTATCACCATCAATTCTATATACATTAATTTCGTCTGGTGTGTATTCTCTAATGTATTGTTTGGCTTCTACTATCTCTTCTTTTACTTTTAGATATGTTAATTCATATAAACCGTTTTGTCGTCTTGTGTATGCCCAGTCTAAAACATTGTCTGGTGTAAACATTGAAACATACGGTCTAATGTCTTGTTGTAATTCTTCAGCTCTTGTGCCAACTTGCACATTAGGTTTATCAATGACAACCCATACATTTCCATATACCATTGCTAATGAACTCATCTCAGAAACAAACGCATTAAAACTTCTACCATCTAAGTCTGCGTCTTTCATAAACGCATCCATGCCTGGAGCATTTTCTAATTGTCCAAGATCTCTTTTAACAGGTTTTCTAAATAAGAATGAATTGTAAATTCCAACAATGCTTCTAACATGGTTGTCTAATCCTATTGCTCTTAATCTTTTTTGATAGTCATCTTTAGATTCATAATAATAGGGTTCTAAATATTTTCCTAAAAAATAATCATAACCACCAGTATATGAATCACCTAAAAACTGCCACCTATTAAGGTAATGTTTGTAGGCGGCATGATGAGCAGTAATGTAATCAATAGCGATACGACCATCTCCTTTAATCACTTTATCTCTAATAACAGGCATTATCTATAACTCCTTGTGTTATTGGTTCCTGAAAATGCCCATCGTTGTGGGTTAGATACTTCATATTCAGTTCGAAGTGGATAAAGGTAGTCTACTAGATAGCCCACTGCGTCAGCCATATGATCCAAATCTCCATCCTTGTCAACAATGGATGTTCCGGGTTTATATACTATTCGTTCTAACGAATTAATAATTTGTTTACACTTAGAATCAACAAACAATGTTGATATACCTTGTGTGTTTTTTAATTTTGCGTTCACGGCATTTACCCTATCTCTTATAGGTGTATGGCTATTTCTAACAAGAACTTTAAACCCTGCATTTTGTAAAATGCTAATATCTGTTCTTCCACCAGCACTTGTTTTACGTTGTTTCCCGGCTGGATCTGGATACATTATAATCCTTGACTTAGGATAACGTCTTTTTAATTCATCACAAACTTCATCTGTATTAGATCCGTTCATTACAATTTCATCAATGAAGTGTATTGTATTACCTTCAATTACTGATACTGAACAAGACATAGGATCAACGTTAAAGTCTATTCCACAATGTAATTCATGAAGTGAATATTCGTCTGCTTTTTTAACAGTATAGTTTCTATCAAAGTTATAATAAACAACACCACTATAGGTATTAAAAGTAGCAAGATATTCTTGTTCAAATGTTTTTTGGTCCATATCTCTTTTTGCTTGTTCTATTTCTTGGTCTTCTACTTGTGCCCCTTCAAGTGTTGTATAGGTATGAGCCGCCCAATCATTTGTTTCTTGTGCCATAGTATACATTTCATGACTAAAACTTCCAACGCCTCTAGGTGTTCCAATAAACAATGCTCTACCTTTTGTGTCAGACAATGTAGGTCTTAAAACTTCAGTCCATGTTCTTTTACTAATATCTTGAAACTCATCTAACACAATAAAATCTAATCCTACACCTCTTAAACTATCTGGATTGTCTGCACCCTTTAAGTGTATAACTGATCCATTCTTTAATCTTAATTTTAATTCTGCTTCGTTGCTTTGTTCAATCCAACGTAAGTCTTTTAATTTATTTTTTAATTGGTCCCAGACAATTCCTTTTGACATTCTATAACTTGGACTAACATACCAAACTTGACTGTTGGGTTTTGAAGCCGCTCTTGCCAATTCTCTCATGCTCACAAATGTTTTGCCAAAGCGTCTTCCACAAACAGACACAACAAATCGTTTGTCTTTAGCACTATCGCAAATACTTTTCTGAGCTTGGCTTAATGGCATATTAATTATCTTCCCAAGGTAAAGGTGTGTTGTTGTGCGTATCTTCTGGTGCGTCTTTCATACCTAAATATTGTTTAGATAAGAAAATTTGTATTCTTGTATCACCATTCATTGCTTTTTCCCACATTGAACGTCTAAGACTTTGCTTACCTGTTTCTTTACCTTTTTCTAATAAACTTCTAAATCTTTTTCTAAGCAGGTTAGCTGTTACGCCTACTACTTCTGCAATCTCTTGATCACTGCACTGAATACAAGCAAGTTTATAAACTAGATCTCTATCTATAGTTTTCTTTTTTGAGCCCGGGTGGTTTTTATTATCTTCACTCATTATGCTTGTCTCTCTAATACTTTAATTCTAAAGTTTCTTGAATCACGTAAACTATTTGTTGTTACAATGTTATATGCTACATTATAGATATTACCAGCTGTTCCACCTGATATATTTGCTGTTACAATAAAGTCGGTGTTAGTTGAAGAATCTATTGTTAATGCTGACGCATCACCTGATATAGTTTCAGCTGTAACTGTAATAGATGCTATTGTATCACCCGTCGGCATCCAATTAGTCCAATCAAGAGAATAATCTAAGACAGCATATGGATCTTTCTCAATCCATGCACCTACCCTATCTTCTTGAAATCCTGTTAGTGTTGGCATTCTCTATTCCCTCGTATCCAATGGTGAAGTTGCAGTTTCCACCAAAGTTAATGTTTGGACAATTGATTTTCGTGTTTCGCTCTTAACTGCATAATCACGTGTTTCGTTTATAATACTATTTACACGATTTTCTGTTTTCACTGTAGATTTGCGGGGTTCTTCCACGATTTGCAAAATTCTAGTGTCAGATGGTATAGAATATACCCTATATGGATCAATAGTGTAAATGGATCCAGCTGTAACAACTGTATTAAATGCCGTTAACGAAGCCGCTCCAGAAAATAATACTCCGCCTAATGCACTAAGACTAGTGGTTGTGCTTGACGTTGCTGACCCAATAAAGGTTGCATCGCCGTCAACTGTTAATGTTGCAGTTGAACTTAGACTTGCTTCACCGTCTATTGTAGCAACGGCTGTTAAATCAAATACACCACTTAAACTTGCACTACTAGTTCTAATTCTATCAGCGGCGACTGTTAATGTGCCAAGGCTGGCTTGTATTGATATGCCTTCTCTTATTACTCCGCCGTCTGCTGTAAGTGAACAAGATGTAGAAAGAGAGGCTTGACCTGTTAAAACAACTTCGGCCGCGGCAGTTAAACTAAATGAGCTTGTTAATTCTGCACCAAATGTTCTTGTTCTTGCGGCTACTTGAACAGTAGTTACAAAGGCACTAATACTAGCTTCAGCTGATCTAATTCTTACTGAGGTTGCTGTTAGTGTTCCTGCACTTGCAACAATACTAATTCCTGATGCTGTTAAATCTGCATCTGCTGTAAGTGTAAATGCACTTGAAAGGTTAGCACTTCCTTGTTGAACTATAAGGGCTTCAACAGTAAAACTGTTCCAAACCTCTTGTCGAGGATTGTCCCATGTGCCTGCATTTTCCCAAGTAGTTCCACCAACATTGGCTTCTAATGACGCACTACCATTTCTAGATCTTGCACCAGAGGCAGTTAATGATGCACTAGATGTTAATGCACCTACTCCTGTTTGTATTCTTGTAGGGGTTGCTGTTAATGTAGCTGAACTGCTAAGAGTAGCAGTTCCAAATATTGCGAAGGTGGCTGTGGCTGTTAATGTTGCCGCAGATGTAAGTGATGCTTCACCGTAGGTAATACCACTTACATAACCTGAAGTAACATATTCGTCAGCCGATGTTCCTATGTAGTCCGAAGATACATAGTCATCAACAATATAACTTGCAGAATTAACATATTGTGTCACAAGAAGGACTCCTTAAAGTGACTATTATGCTAATGATACCGTAAGTGAACCTGCTGTGATTTGGAAAGTATCACCTGTTTCGATTGTCTTCGATGATGTTAAAGCACCATAGAAAAGAACGTTTCCTGCACCTGCTGAATCACTTGTAGAATTAGTGTCCATAATGGCCACGTGTGTTACTGTGCCGTAATTGGCAGTTGCTGTTGTCCATGTTACTGTTCCACTAGACGAAACACTACCATTTGAAATAGCTCCAAAGGCTATTGTTTGTCTGACGTATGCTGTTCCTGATGTTGTTACTTCGTTACTTAATGTTCCCGCTTCTAAGTTTTCTAATGTCGCTCCTGCTGAGTCGTCACTTGTAAAAAGTGCAATATAGACAGTAGAAGGAGAAGTAGAAGACGCCGAATTTGCTTTTAACCAATAATCTAAAGTGCGATCCTCGGTATAATTTGATGCGTTGCTCATTTATAAACTCCTTAAGGTTTTTACTTGTTTGTTATAACATTACTATTTATTGGATCAGAATCAAAAACAATATGTTAGGTTAATTATGTTTTATATTTTAATAAGCAGATGTGTTCCAGCGTAACTACCCAATGTCGGTCCAGAGTAAGTCTGACGCCAACTGCAAGTTTTAGTGCCGGCTAATGTAAATGTAGGACTAAGGAATTCTAATATAGCTTCATCAACGTTATGGACTTGATCCCAACTCCCAGTAAGAATTAAACTGTCATCTGTATCATTCCATAAACTAATATCGGCAGTATCATTGTCTGCCATAATGCTCATTGGCATTATAATATAACTTCCTGCACTTAGATCAAAAGTATTACCGCCTGCTGAATCCATAGCACCCATAATACTATCTGGATCGAGGTGGACATTAAGGCCTGCTCTATAGGTAGTGCCACTCACTAATTCATCTGTGCCATCGGCCGCCCTGTTGAAAACTGCAAATTTAGTATTACTGCTTATTGACGTTGATGCTACTTGTTCCCACTTACCACTTGAAGAACTATATTTTAATACGTCTCCATCTGTTGGGGAAGTAATGTTTAAGTGATCAATAATGTCATTGACATTATCAATGTTTTGTTTAATGTCTGCTCTTGCACTTGTAATTGAATCTGTGCCGCTATCTACATTTGTAGTTGGTGCTTTAGTTCCACTAGGCCATGCCATTATACATCCTCCCTAACCCAATTTGTTATTACATCATAATCAAAATCATCTTTAATTGCTTCAAGTTCTTCCCAGGTAGGTGCGTCTTCAAAATTATGAATATGTGTTTTTTCTTCTGAGTCTTTTGTGTAATATACAGTATATTTTATAGCCATTATTATTCCTTATGAAAAACTTGTTACCATTTGTGTTGGCGGTGTAAATGAAGTGCCACTTGGATACTTATGAGTGCCAATATAAACTCTTAAGTCTTGCATCTGCCCTCTAAAGTTTGCACCTGCTGTTGCCGTGAATTCCCCAACGTGTAAAAGTGTAAATCCTGTATTAGAAGAAACCCATGCTCCTTGGCTAACGCCATCAAGATGGAAATACTTCGTGCCATTGTGTAGAACAATAGCAATATGATGCCAATTAGAATTACTTAGACCAATATTATTTTCGCCACCAAAACTTACAGATGAACCAGTATTAAATCCAAACAACCAACGTCCTCCGCTGTCGCCTGAACTTATGTGCCAATTATTATTAGAAGTTGCGTCAGTGGCTCTAATCCAAAATTCAACACAATAATTATTAGTGCCAGATGCACAAGTTGGAAATGTTACTGGGTATGCAGTAGCATGGTAACTGGCTACAACAGCACCTGTCTGATCAAATTGTCCACTTCCACCATAGTCAGCGAATTTAACTGCTGTCCCTGCCGCCACCATTGTAGCACGACTCTTAGGACTTCCACCATACCAATTATTGTTTGTTGTTAAACTTGCTCTTCTACGAGGGGCAACATCTGAAAACCCTGACAGTTGATAAGCATATGGAACAGCTAATTCTAAGTTTGCACTAAAAGAATCTGCCGCCATTGTAATACCTGTAGTTAATTTATATTGTGAAATGCGATCATATGCGTAGTCAGGACTTGTTGATCCATAAGCATTTTTCCCGTCTGGAGTAATATACATTCCTGTTGGAATACCTTCATAAGTTCTCTTCCTAACAGACCCTGCTGACGCTGTTGAAATATCCCAAGGTGTGCTTAAATTATATTCTTGCCATTTAGATTCATCACCGTCAACCATAATACAAACTTCGCCATTTCTATTAAATTGAATTGCGTTTGCTTGTCCTAATGCTTCACCACTTGTATCTTTAGTTGCTGTAAAACTAGCAGTCGCTAAATCATATGCTGAAGACATTGTATACTGATGGATGTCTGCATTTTGTGTGCCAACAACATAAAGTTCTGCACCGTCGTCGCCAACAAATATTCCCCTTGGGGCTGTTTCTTTAGCACTAACGTCTAAACTTTTACTGTCATAACTTACAGTTGAAATATCCCAGGGTGTGCTCATTGTGTATGAACGAACTGTGTCTAAAGTTCTTCCACAAACGAAAAGTCTAACACCGTCGTCACTCATCCACATATCTGTTTTTATGTCGCTTTCGCTGGACAAGTCTATTGTCTTAGAAGCATAAGAGGCTGAGCTAACGTCGTAGGCTGTTGAAAGTGTATACTGATATATCTTATCATTTGTATGCAGAAGATACATCTTAGTGCCATCATCTTCTGATATATGAATTCCGCAAGCCGCTGTTCCACTGTCTTGTTCTACTGTTTCCCAGTCAGTTTCATCCAAATAATAAATGTCGTCCCAGGTATAATCTACTGCTCCTGAGGGCAAACCTCTAGCAAGTGTAGTCCCAGCAATATTGTTTAATCTAAATGCTCCTAAAGGCATAGTGTTGCTCCTTAACTAAAGTTTAATGATAAACTTGCGTAATAATTTGTTCCGTCGTAAACTACAGTAATAATATCATAAGCATTTGCAGTAGTGGATAATGTTTTTGTTCCACCTGCAAATTTCATTGACGAAGTTAATGTGTATGGTCCGCCTGATGATGGTTGTCTAACAATCAATGTCATGCTATGTCCAGCTTCTGGACTACCAAGAGCATTTAACGTAATAGCACCTGTTAGTGTTATTGATTGAACATTACCGTTAGTGCAATCTGGAGTGATTGTTCCTGTTGTAGCTCCGCCAGTGTAAATTGTTTCTTTATAATCTTTAAGTGTTGCATTATATAAGTTATTTGTAAATGCTAACGTTCCTGAACCAGTAGTTGTAATCCATTGATTCGCTCCACCATCTGCTGTTGGAAAATTAACAGCACCTAAAGTTATATTTCCTGATGTTGGCGTTAAGGAAATGTTTCCTGATCCATTTGGGACAATAGCAATATTGCCATTTGATACTGAAACAATGTTTTGTCCACTGACATCTAATGCTCCACCAAGTTGTGGTGATGTATCTTCAACAATATTTGCAAGTCCACTTGATGTAACTGTTACTACAGTTTCTCCAGCACTATCTGGTGCCGCAATAGCTGTTGATGCCCCGCCTGCTCCTGCAATAGTAAGTATTGAATGAACACCTGACTCACCTAATGTTTGTGCTGTTCCTGAGTCTGCTGTTACTTGGACTGTTCCAAGATTTAATAAATGTTTAAAATTGTTATCTAATTCTGCGAATGTTAACGAGGAGCCTTTTGTTGTTGCCCCTGTCGCTGATTCTTGTCTGAGTGTAATAGTCATTAAAAGCTCCTAATAGGTTTCCGTTCCACACACTTATTTATGACTTTTGAATAATAAAGACTTTAATAAGGTGCTTAATCACGAATTCCCAGCAGTGATTAAGCAGATAGAGGGCTGGGGCTGTTCCATTTGACGTTCTCGCCATAATCAATTCCTTCTGTCTCTTCTGGACACACTATAACAAACTTTTTACCAGTAATCCAAACTTGTTCCCATTTAGTTCGCCATTGCTGGTATAGATCATCCCTTCTTTTGTGTCTATGTATAATTTCGTCTTGATGACTACTTACTTCTGTGCTCCATAAAGCATTACACCCATATAACCATATTTCATCATATGTCTGAGCGAAGTAGTATGCCGCTGTTGTTGCCGAGTTCATTAATTTTAATTCGTATACTGGTTGAACTTCAGTTGTAAACTGCCACTTCTTTGACAGCTCAAATAATTCGTTAGTAGTTAAAATAGGTTTAGGAAAATGTAATTTCTCTTTATGAATATATTCAAAACATCTTCTATCAACTATACTTGTAAAATTATATTTAACATCAATCTGAGGAACATTATTAAGACACACGTCTCCATTAAAAGTTCCTGGATATAAATTCCTTGCCGGTCCATTGCCTACAATGGCAACCTTCTTTGTCATTAGTGTTTCCTAATTAAATCTAAGAATTTATATTCTTGTCCATGTCCTAAAAACAATAGAGGCACATATAAAAACGCCCAGTATGAACTTAGGCCTCCCCAGATATCTCCTATTAATAAAATACTTCCAACTACTGTCATTGTAGGTAATAAAAACCTATCAGTTCTTTCAGGTGCTTTCATTTTCTTCTCCTTTTTTGTAATACCAAATACCATTTGTTAGCAGTTGTGGTTCTACACAAAATTCTAACACGGCTGTTTTTACACTTTGCCAACTCCAGTCGTGTCCCATAATGTAACCACCCTGTTTTATTTTTGGTGTGTATGCGTTTATGTCATTACGCACACCTTCTGTTGAATGGTCACCATCTATAAAAACAAAATCTAATTCTTGATCTTGTATTTGTTCTGCCACTTCCCAACTTACACCTTGCAGTATTTTGTAATTTTTTAATTTTTTTATTCTTTCAAGTGTAAGACGTTTATTTTTTGCATGAGGCCATTTTTTCCATTTGCCACTTGCACTCCATAGGTCAACAAGATATAAAAAACAATCTGTGTTTGTTAATATATAAGAACTTGTTTCTCCTTGCCATACGCCTATTTCTGCACCACGTTTTAGATTGTGTTGTAGAATAAATTTTTCTAATGCTTCTTTTCTGTGCGTGTCAATCATTTTGCTTTTGCAATTTCCTCTAAAACTTTTTCCATTAAAGTTAATCTACGTTCCATTCGTTCTAATCTTTCGTGAACAGCATTTACAGCCTTAATCATTTCTTTTTCATTTTTTAATAAATTACCAATATGCTGATCCGCCCCAATAGCAAACTTTTTTAAGGCTTCTAATTCATCAAATGGTGAGAACTCTTTATTAAACATTATATGATCCTTGTTTTATATTTTTCACCTGACGCCGGCAATGTTGCCGCGTCAATAGGTGCCCAACCTCTTTTAACTCTACCATAATAGGTATGCTTATTAATTTTGTTCTTGACAGCCAGTTGTAACATCTTACCTCTCTCAGTAGTATGGAACCTTGTATTATTGTTTTGAACAAAATGATCTACCCAACGACAGTTTCCAGGTTCATAATCACCAAATGGATTTATTCTATCAATTTGTAACTCTTTTTCACTTGGTCCCATATGGTCAAAAAAGTTAAGAAAGCCATACTCGCCTGACTCTTCTTTATTCCATTCGTCGCATACTACAACATCAAGATAAGCACTTTCATGGGGTCCTGGCTTTTCACATCGTTTATTCATGCGATACCAAATACGCCAAGTTCTTGGATATTCTTTCCTAATACTTGTGTATAAACTAGCCATCTTTTAATACTCCGTGTTTTCTTTTCCAATCAGTTTTAGGAACTATGTTTGAATGAAAACTTTCATAAGCTCTTTTTCTTAAGTGCATACGTCTAGTGACTATTATACAATTATTAGGTGACCATGCTTCAATAGTATCTAACCTTACCATATTATAATGATGAGGTTGTCTGCCTTGATGATCCATTACACCTGATTTTTCCCAACAGTCAAACCAAGACTTCGAATCAAATGCCCATTCTTCTTTTCTATAAATGGCTTGGGCCTTTGCCATACTATATTTCTTATTCCATATTAATCCTAAATCATATTTAGGTTTCTTGCCTCGTGGGTTTCCCGACACGCCTTTTTTAAATGGCATTCCATTCTCCTTTGTAAACTTCTGTTTTATGATAAGTCTCTTCTAACAAACAATTAACCCAACCTTCAATTTTTTCTTGACTTGGTAATAAAATATTTCCTGTTTTTAAATACTCATCATAATTTGTGGCACAATCTCCTCCTGCGTGCCTTCCTTCAACTAAGGCAGGGACTCCAACTAACAAACTCTCCACTGGTCCAACTGAATGTATTGAAACAGTTATGCCAATGTCGTCTGTAATGAGTCTTTGATAAAGCCGTCCGTGTTTATTTCCTTCTCTGGCACGTCTACTAGGCTTATCTCTTAAAATAACGTTCCACCCTTTTTCTGTTAATTCTTTTGTTTTGTCTTGTATCCACTTTTGTTTGTTTAAGCCATAATAATTTTCAAAAATTCCTGCACCTGACGGACAAAGTAATGCTTTCTTTGATCTAATTTTACATTCTCTTCGTATACCAACAATGCTTTGCCAAGTAGTATGTTTGCCGTTGGTTAATAATTCAAGTTGTTTATTAATACGGTGTGCTCCAGTGCCAGGACCAGTTTTTTTATAATAAGATAAAGAATCTTTTGTTGGTTGAGTTGCTGTATTACCTTTAACTAATCGCATCCAGTTTTTATAACCTTGAGGATTCCATTCGCCTTGATATAATAGGTGTGGCAACTGTGGATTATCCCAGTAATATGCTTCACAACCTATTTTACTAATTAGGTCAGGATGTCTAAATCTTGTTTGTTCTTCAGCATCAGGATGAACCCAAACATTTCCCATTATTATTAACCTATCTTTATTAGTAACTAATGACAAGTCTTGATCTTTTAATCGCTCAACATCACCACCAAACTTTATAGTTCTAACTTGATGCCCACCATTAACAAACTTATAGATTCCCCATTTTAATCCATGAAGTTGTTTTATTCCATAATTTTCTTCAGCTTTAATCATAAGTCTTTCTTTACATCCTCACCATGGTGGTTCACTATTGGCATATGGCTATGTCCCTTCTTTTTAGCACTCCATTTATAACTTTCAAATACAGGAGCATGATAACGAAAGTTTTCTTTATACTCGCCCCACATAAACTCTTGATCACCTCTATACCGTATTTGTATGTTTTTCCAGTCTGCAATATACTTGTCATGCACCCACGAAAAGTCTCCATTATATGTTAAGAATGAAGAATTAATATATTTTACATTTTTAGATGGAATATAGTCTGCCAATGGATCCAATTGTGCCAACATATAACTTTCACTGAACTGTGGGGTTACTTTATCTCTAATGTGTATGTCAACATCTAAACTTAAAGTTTTACCTGTTGTAAATTCTTTAAATTGCAATAATTTAGACCACCAACTTCTATATGCTTCTGACGTTGGTATTTCATGAACTATAATGTCAGGATGTAATGGCTCTGGTTGATCTGTAAAGCAATGGAATTCATCAAAGTCTATCCAGGCTTTACATTCCGAGTGTAAACGCTCAATTTGAAATGCACTATATTTCACGCCCCATCTACTACAAGTTATACGCATTATTGCCTTTCCTCCCTCGCCCTTTACGAGCCATGTCTTCCATA
>VTLG01009528.1_pt1 | contig 28773 bp, 37 predicted proteins | sample 4694571 | NCBI WGS metagenome assembly VTLG01 (sample SAMN12604809, study PRJNA352737) | marine metagenome | biome: ENVO:00000447; feature: ENVO:00000209|ENVO:00000569|ENVO:01000036; material: ENVO:00002151; isolation source: viral sequences binned using virsorter ...
ACATATCGCACAGGCCTTGAGCTTCTTGGTTTCAAGTACGAGGAGCGTTCGGAACCTTTCCGGGGCGCTGCCGGTGTGACGCATCCACTTCTTGCAGAAGCGGTGACCCAGTTTCAGGCGCAGGCTTTCGGAGAGCTTTTGCCTGCCGGAGGGCCTGTAAACACGCAGGTTCTTGGGAAGGCCACTCCGGAAATAGAGGAGCAGGCCGAGCGCGTCCGCATGTACATGAACTATCAGATCACATCTGTGATGAAGGAGTACACTCCGGAGTTCGATCAGATGTTGTTCTACCTGCCGCTTGCAGGCTCGACGTTCAAGAAAGTGTACTATGACGAGTTCCTCGGTCGGGCGGTAAGTAAGTTTGTCCCCGCAGAGCAACTGGTGGTGCCGTACACCGCAACTGATTTAGAGACGGCGGAGAACGTCACGCATGTGATTCAGATTTCCGAGAACGAGCTTCGCAAGAAACAGGTGGGTGGGTTCTACGCCGACATAGAGGTTTCTGCGTCTCAGTCGGATCCCTCCGAAGTCCGTGAGGAGATGGACGACATCGCGGGGATAGAGCCCAGCCGTCTGGATACCGAAGTAACGCTTCTGGAGTGCCACGTAGACTTGGACCTCGAAGGGTTTGAGGATGTAGGAGAAGACGGAGAGCCAACGGGCATTAAACTTCCGTATGTTGTTACGGTATCCGAGGACAATGGTAAGGTTCTCAGTATCCGCCGTAACTACAAGGAGGATGACGATAACCGGAGCAAGAACCAGTATTTCGTTCACTTCAAGTTCCTTCCCGGCTTTGGTTTCTACGGCCTTGGTTTGATCCACATGATTGGCGGATTAAGCCGCACGGCCACCGCAGCACTGCGCCAGCTTATTGACGCGGGAACCCTGTCTAATCTTCCGGCAGGGTTCAAGACGCGCGGCCTTCGTATTCGTAATGACGACGAGCCGCTGTCGCCGGGTGAGTTCCGCGACGTGGATTCTCCGGGTGGCGCGATCCGCGATTCTTTGATGCTGCTTCCATACAAGGGTGCGGATCAGACGCTGTTCCAGTTGATGGGTTTTTGCGTGGAGGCCGGTCAACGCTTTGCGGCGGTTTCCAATTTGCAGGTAGGCGACGGCAACCAGCAGGCTGCGGTCGGGACCACCATTGCAATGCTGGAGCAGGGTGCAAAGGTAATGTCCGCCATTCATAAGCGGATGCACTATGCCCAGAAAGACGAGTTCGCACTTCTTGCGAAGGTATTCGGGGAATCTCTGCCCCCTGAATACCCCTACAACGTCGTAGGCGCGGAGCGGACTATAAAGGCCGAGGATTTTGATGATCGGGTTGATGTTATACCTGTGTCAGACCCCAACATCTTTTCCATGTCGCAAAGGGTCACTCTTGCACAAACGGAGTTGCAATTAGCTCAAGCGGCTCCGGAGCTTCATAATATGTATGAAGCATTCCGCCGGATGTATAAGGCGATTGGTGTCAAAGACGTGGATGCAATCTTGAAGGTTGTAGATCAGGAAGAGGAAACGCCAAAGGATCCGGCGGTTGAGAACTCCGAGGCTCTGGAAAACGTGGTATTAAAGGCGTTCCAAGGGCAGAATCACAAGGCCCATATCATGGCGCACCTTGTGTTTGGCTCGTCTCCCATAATTGGAGAACTTCCCGCTGTCGCAATGTCCTTGCAGAAGCACGTCATGGAGCACGTTTCCATTCAGTCCAAGGAGCAGGTTGCGGCTCAGATGATCCAACAACTTCAGGGTCAGGCCCCCACGGAAGAGCAGGCCTTAGAAATAGAGTCCATGGTCGCAGAGTTTATCTCGCAGGGTATGCAAGAAGTGAAGGCTATGAGTTCCGAGATAAGCGGCGAAGGTAGGGGAGAAGACCCTCTTATTGCTTTGAAGCAGCAAGACCTGGAGATGCGGGCCAAACAGGATGCGGCGGAAAATCAGGTGGATCAGGCAAGGCTTGCGCTGGACCAGCAGAAGGCGCAGGCGAACACGGAGCTTGGCAGGGAGCGGATCCAGTCACAGGAAGAAATTGTGGCGGCACGTATACAGGCTGCTCGCGAACGCGAGATTATGAAACAGCAAGGTCAATAGGAGACTACTATGGCAGAGAAAAAGAGTTCGGTCGGCGTTATCCGAAAAGGTGCCGTGATAAAGGATCAGGGATACGTTCCTTACAGCGATGGCAAGGTCGAGAAGACGCCGGATGTTGCGAAAGCTTCCGTAGTTTCGGGTAAGAACCGGGGCATGGGCGAGGCTCTTCGTGGCGGCACGTTCAAAGTTTGTTGAATAGGATTGCGTGGTCGCTAATCCGCTCATGGGAGACTGCGACGGTGAAGAAATGGTCTCGAAGGCAATAGCAGCGGTAGCTGTAGCCGTGATCCTTTTCCACGCGATCCCCGCCTCTGCGGTCGATACGGTAACGTCAGCCACGGTGAGCAGTTCTACCGTTGTTGATAAAACGCCACCAACTGCGTCATCTCCGTCAATCGTTGTGAATAACAGCACCATCTGTCAGACCGGCACCAGCGGTGCGTTGCAGACCGGTTTTTTTGGTATTAGCGGAGGTACGACTACCCGAGATTTCAACTGCGAGCGAATTCTACTGGCACGATCCGTCTTTGGGATGGGCCTAAAAGTCGCCGGAATCAGCATATTGTGCCAGGATGTTCGCGCCTGGAACGGCCTCTGGATGGCAGGAACCCCATGTCCCTACCTTGGGGCCATCGGTGATGCGGCGAAGGAAAAATGGCTGGCCGATCCTGATAAATCTCCAGAAGGGTCGATCATTCGCGTGGCGGCACAGGTCAAGGCGGATAAGAAAGAAGCCGATTCCACGCCATACCCAGCAGAGTTAGAAGATTTCGGTGGCGACTGATGCGCTGGCTCCTCCTCCTGTTATTGACCGCGTTCCCCGCGCTCGCAGAACCGGCCATCACCGGCAACGTGCTGCCCGCTTTGTCCGAGTTCAGCACCAGCGGATCGACCACCAGCAGTACGATAAGCGGCTGTACCGCCGGGCAATTCTGCACGGGGAACGCAGCGGCTGGCGGCGGTACTTATACCAGCAGTTTCAGTGTTCCGTTGACGACGGCGGAGATTCGTCAGGGCTTCACGCTAAACAGTGCGGTCACGGTTGATAGTCACCCATCAAACGCCAGCTTGGCGTCATGTACAAGTCTCACCCAAATAGGCGATTGCCGAGATGTTTTTCGCCTGACGGTTTCGTTATTCGACGGCCTGGATTTAGCCGAGAAATTCGAGCGTGAGGTTGAACTGGATTTTAGCGGGCTACAAAACTTTACATTTCAGGACACGGTAGCCGCCAACAGCTTCGACGTACTACTGGGGGAGTTCAGCCTGTTCGGCATCGATGCCGGGTTTCAATCTGGTTTTTTCGGGCCAAAATTCTCAAGCCCTGACCTTACGATTTCGTATCAAACTGTAGTCGAACAGCAAATCCTGGATCAGATAGCCCAGGCCACTGAGATAGTAACGGCATCCCTGGCACCACCTCCACCGCCACCGCCCACGGAAACCGTCGCGGCATCCCAGACGGCTGGACCGCCACCCCCTGCCACGACAATCGCAACGCTGGAAACGCAAGCACCGGCAGCACCACCACCGCCGACAATTGAGCCGGTTGCCCCACCGCCCCCACCGGAGCAGCAACAGGAAGAGGCAGCGGCGACCGCCGAAGTCGAGGCAGAGGTACAGGCGGCAGAGCCGGGGCCGGGACCAGAGCCGGGACCGGGACCAGAGCCGGACACAGAGGCGGCGGATGCAGCGACAGAGCCAGAGACTTCAACAGCCCCGGCGCGTGAACGCGAGCAACCCGCTGCCCCTCGCCAAACTCGCCAACAGAAGGTCAAAGCCGCCGCACAGAGGGTCGTGAAGAAGATCGCGCCCAGCCAGCGGTACAGCGCCGCATCTCAAACCACAACGCTGGTCGTGATGAATTTGTTGTCGGGGAAGATTGCGACCGGGCCGCTGATCAAGGACGCGACGGCGGCTACATTCTTCAGTGCGGAAACCGTGCCAGACGGCCCTAGTATGATCGACCGGATGACGAATTACCAGATTTTCGGCCAAGCAAACGGCGTCCATAATGCGCTGGTCGAAAGTCAATGGAGCAAATAGATGGAATGGTTAATTCAAACGCTCGGAGCTAAGTTGTGTTGCATCATAAGCTCATCTGTGGGCGGCTCAGTGAACGTTCTTGTCAAGAAACAGTTTGATTGGATGGGGCTGAAAGATGTTGGTATTGCAATTGTTGTCGGTATTATCGCGGCAGAGTGGTTTATACCGCCTGTCATGAAGCATTGGGAACTTGACATGACCTGGGGGCCAGCCATGGCCTTTGTTATCGGCTATTGTGGTATCAGATTGCTGCCTGCTATCGAAAAGCGGCTTAAAAAGGTCATAAAAGATGACTGAGGTCGAAGTTGGGGGTGTAAAATTCAAGGGCGGCAAGATGTTTGCCGTTATTGTAGGCTTATCAACGTTTGTAGGGGGATTGTACGGCGCTTTTGAGGTCTATAAGGACTATATGGACATGAAAGAGCAGATTTCTTCCTATACGGCCCCTGATTTAAGTGGTTTTGACAAGAAACTGGCGGTTATGACCAAGGAAATGGGCGTTATTACCAAGGAAATGGCTTCCGTGCGGACTAGAGTGCTCGAAGTACAGCAAATCGTGCGTGACATCCGCCAGGATACGCGATCCGATGCCGCGTCCCTCGAAAATGCCATATCTGCGGTCGATAAACGCTCCCGTGCGCTTGATGCCGAGACCCGTGCGGCGATGCGACAGGCCGAGAAGACCATGCGCGGCATTGCCGCAAGCGCCAATGAGCGGTTTGACGCCAAGATTAATCGCGTGACCGCTACTGCCCGGCAGTCCGAGAAGAACATCCGCGATATTACGGAGTCTGCCTCCACTAGATTCGACGCTAAAATTAACGGTATCGACGCCAAGCTGAATGTGTTCGAAAAGAGGCAGGATAAAAAATTGCGCGATGCTCTAAACAACCCGCTATTGAAATGACCCCGGAGGAGTTCGCCGCTCGAAAATGGGCGCTTGAAACCGAGATTCAAATACTGAAAAATCGCTTGCTAGATGGCCCAACGCTAAAAATCCTGGGCAAGCGGATCGAAGAGCTTGACGAGCTTCTCAAAAACGCGAAAAGGAAGTGAAATGGCACAGAAAAAACTAGAAAAAGGCTCGACGTTCAATGAGCTTGATCTCGACGGCGACGGCATTGTCAGTGATGCCGAGTTGGCAGCATCGGAGGCTTTGGCGAAACATGAGAAGGCCGATGCCCAGCGTCAGATGGCCTGGGTAGCTATGGGATCGATGCTGTTCTTCACCCTCGCGGTCTTCCTTCCCATCTTCCCGGATGCTCGGATCAAAGCTCTTTCAGATTTGTTCGGCTTGTTTTATATAGGACAGGCGGGCGTTGTCGGAGCGTACATGGGGATGACCGCCTACATGGCGAAGGGGAAGTGATGCTTTCGTTCACCATGGGAGAATCTCTGATTATTGGTCTGGTCATAACCCTGATCATAATTTTTCTACGGAAATGACCCGATACCAAGATACTCGTCACCGTGGCCGTACTAAATTGATACCTCAAACATCACCGCGATTAAGGAGAAGAGAAATGAAATGGATATTAACAAGAATAGCAGAACCGTCATCCTGGGCGGCGCTAGGCGTCGTTGTAATTGGGATTGGTGCCCTCATTGGTCAGCCGATGGTTGTCCTCGTCGCCATTGTCGCAGCGGTAGTCGCCTTCGTTCTCAAGGAGAAGGGCGTCCTGTAAGTGCTAAAGATCTACCTGTTGATAATCGTCCTTGGTCTTGTAGGAGGCTCTGTCTATGGAGCCTACTATTACTATAAAGACAGCCAGGAACGCATCCGGGTCCTGACTGAAAACACCGCCAAGTTGGAGACCGCCAAAAAGATACAGGACGATACGATCAATGCCATGGTCGAAGACCGTGAGAAATTCGACAAGCTTAACAAAGACCTACAATCCAGGCTCGACAAGGCAAATGTCTATAAAGATGTGTTAATCGGAAAATTGAGGAAGCACAATCTGGCAAAACTCAGCCTTCGGAAGCCCGGATTAGTGGAGAAGAAGATAAATAATGGCACGAAGAAGTTATTCAGATCGCTGGAAAAGATATCCGGTGCTGTTCCTCCTCCTCCTGCCCCTGCCCCTGCTAAATAGCGGCTGTACCAGCTTCAAGAAGCTAATGCCGCTGGAGGTCAGGACGGTGGAGGTCGAGCGCAAGATACCGGCGCAGAACCGCCCACGCCCGATGGCCTTGAGCAACCTACATTTTTATGTTGTGACTGAGGACACGTTTGTGGCGTTCAAGCGGCGTTTTGTGAAGCAGAATGGAGATTTATTGTTTTATGCGATCAGTGTAAGGGACTACGAGACGCTGGCGCTAAATATGGCCGAGATAAAACGATTTATTGAGCAGCAGAAACAGATAATTGTGTATTATGAGAAGGCCGTGGCTCCCAAGGCAGGGAAGAAACCGTGACCCTGCGCTCCTTTGAAGTAACCTGATTAGAGGCTCCCATGGACGGCATCCTTCTTGCGGAACATCTTTTAAAAGCTATTCAAGAGCGCCGGGACCGCGTTTCTGAGATGATGGCGGCTGGGACGGTAGCAAGCTACGAAGAGTATAAACAACTTGTTGGCAATGTGGAGTCTTTAGACTATATAGGTCAGGAGTTGAGAGAAATCTTAGAAAAGGCGGATTAATGTCTGAAACCTCTGATAATCTAGTGTCCATAAACCCGGCCTATGTTAGGCCAGAAGAACGCGTCCTGGATCCCAGCAAGATAGACATCAATACGTTTGAGAGGCTGCCTTCCCCTACCGGTTGGCGGCTTCTTATCCTTCCCTATCGGGGGAAGGGACGTACCGAAGGTGGTGTTCTACTCCCGGATGCTGTCGTGGACAGAGAATCCGTTGCCACTGTTTGCGGTTATGTACTAAAAGTAGGGCCTCTGGCTTATGCAGATAAGAAGAAATTCCCCAGCGGAGCGTGGTGTGGGGAGAAAGACTGGATTATCTTTGGGCGTTACGCGGGCGCTCGGTTTAAGATCGACGGCGGTGAAGTACGCGTTTTAAATGACGATGAGGTCATTGCGGTTATTCAGGATCCCGAAGACATCCTGCATTTTTAACATGGGAATGATACCATGCCAGATAACGACCAAGAAGAACTGATTGTGGATATCCCGGATTCGGGACCCTCTGTTGATGTGGAAGTAGAGCCCCTGGAGCTTAATTTAGAAAGCGACGACGACGAGAATCCGGAAGAGCACCTGGAATATAGTAAGAAGGTCAAGCGTCGTATTGACAAGCTTACTAAGAAAGCCCGAGAAATGGAGCGGCAACAGGCTGCGGCGGTTGATTACGCGAGGAATGTACAGGCGGAAAACACCCAGCTTAGAACCCGCGTACAGGATTTAGATCAAGGGTATGTTGCAGAGTATGGCGATAGGGTAGCTACACAAGCCGATTCTTTGTCCCGAGACCTGGAAACTGCGATTGCTACGAATGACACTTCGGCTCAAGTAGACCTCAATAAAAAGCTCTCTCAGTTGGCAATTGAAGAGGAGCGCGTTCGAAGTGCTAAACAGCAACAGGCTGCGTATCAACAGCAGCAGCAACAGCAGCAGCAACAGGCTGCGTATCAACAGCAGCAACAGGCTGCGTATCAACAGCAGCAGCCACAGGTCCCTGTTCGGGCAGACCCCAAGGCGCTGACATGGGCCCAGAAAAACGGTTGGTTCGGGGAAGACGACGCGATGACGTTCGCGGCGTTTGGCATACACAAGACTCTGGTCGAAGAAGAAGGCTTTGACACAGAAAGTCCCGAGTACTACGATGAGATCGATAAGAGAATTAAGGTTGCGTTCCCGCACAAGTTTAACGGGTCGCAACCTTCCACAGAAGTTCAACGGCCCCAACAGGCGGTTGCTTCTGCTACTCGCTCCGGATCATCCGGGCGCAAAACAGTGAGACTATCTTCAAGCGAGGTTACAATAGCAAAGAAGCTTGGAGTTCCTCTGGATCAGTACGCGAAGTACAAACGCTAGGAGAAGATGAATGGCTGAAGAGACAATTGATCGGACTCCTCGCGCCTCCGGGACACGGGCAAATAAAACCGCCCGTAAACCTTGGAGCCCCCCGTCCCTTTTGGACGCACCTCCCGCACCGGAAGGTTTCACCCACAGGTGGATCCGCTCTGAAGTCCGGGGCTTTGACGACCGGAAAAACATCTCTGCCCGAATGCGTGAGGGCTGGGAGTTGGTTCGGAAGGAAGAGTATCCAGATTTTGAAGCGCCTACCATTGAAGGTGGACGGCACGAAGGTGTCTTCGGCGTTGGAGGATTGTTGCTGGCTCGTATACCAATAGAAATCGTTGAAGAGCGCAAAGCATACTTCGAGAAGATGAATGCCGATGCTATGCAAGCGGTTGACAACGATCTTTTTAAAGAGAACCAGCATCATTCGATGGCGATTCAGAAACCTGAACGCCAGTCGCGTGTTACATTCGGAGGTCCTAAAACATAGGACTTATTGTTTTACCCCCTTTGCTTTAAGGAGCAAAAAATGGCTAATACCAACGGAAGCTTTGGTCTGCGCCCCCTGAGTAAACAAGGCGGTGCGGCCAACTCCACAGGTATGTCCAACTACTCAATGTACGAAATCGCGAACGGCAATACCGACAAGCTTTTTCACGGAGAACCCGTGATTCCGCTGTCTACCGGCTATATCGGCGCTCCTGGCGCTGCGGCGGGCGGCACGGTAGGCTTGCTGGGTGTCTTTCAGGGTTGTGAGTATGTTTCGAGTACCACTGGAAAACCTACGTGGAGTAACTACTGGCCCGGTTCTGGTGCGAACAGCAACCACCCGGTCAAGGCGTATGTAAATGATGATCCGATGCAGTTATACGTGATCGCAACGGACGCTTCATGGACTAGCAAGGCTACGGCTCGTGCCGCAGTTTTTGCTAACGCCAACTTCTCAACCGCCATCACGGGAACAGACGCCACTGGTCTTTCCCTTGGTCGGTTGGCAATAAGTACAATTGCAACTACCGCTGCCCTCCAGATGAGAGTCATGGGTTGGGTAGAGGACGCGCTGAACGAGGACTTCTCGGCGGCGGGTATTGGTGCGATTGTCCGGTTGAACAACCACTTCAATAGTAACAACGGTGCTATTGCTGCTGGTACTCCTTCAACCACCGGCGTATAGGAGGGTTTAGGAATGGCTATTAGTAGAGCACAACTCGTTAAAGAGTTGGAACCCGGCCTGAACGCATTGTTCGGAATGGAGTATGACCAGTACGACCGTGAGCATGAGCAGATCTTTTCGATGGAAAGTTCGGATCGTGCATTCGAGGAGGAGGTGATGCTGTCCGGTTTCGGATCGGCTCCCACTAAATCCGAAGGAACTGCGGTGTCTTTCGATGACGCGCAGGAAGCGTACACGGCTCGTTATACGATGGAGACAATTGCGTTAGCGTTCTCCATCACGGAAGAAGCCATAGAGGACAACCTTTATGATCGACTTGCAGGTCGATATACAAAGGCCCTTGCTCGTAGTATGAGCCAGACAAAGCAGGTTAAGGCCGCTGCGGTTCTTAACAATGCTTTCGACAGCACGTATACGGGCGGTGATGATAAGGAGCTTTGTGCTACGGATCATCCCCTTGTAAACGGCAGTACTTTCCGTAACGAGCTTTCGACGGCAGCGGATCTCAATGAGACCAGCCTAGAACAGGCCCTTATTGACATTGCAGCTTTCGTTGATGAACGTGGCCTCAAGGTGGCGGTCAAAGGACTGAGAATGATTGTTCCAAAGGAACTTCAGTTCACGGCTGATCGTTTACTTGAATCTACCCTGAGACCCGGCAGTGCAGACAACGACGTCAATGCTGTCAGGAACATGGGAATGCTTCCTCAAGGTTACGACATCAATCACTTCCTTACGGATACGGATGCTTGGTTCATTATGACTGACGCACCCAATGGCCTGAAGGGTTTCAATAGGACCAGTGTCAGGACTTCCATGGAGGGAGACTTCGATACCGGAAATGTGAGGTATAAGGCCCGCGAACGTTATGCGTTCGGCTGGTCTGACCCCCGAGGCATTTTCGGGTCTCCGGGCGCGTAAGAAAACGGCTGGGCCCCCGCCGCCCCCCACCGCAAATGGCGGGGGCCAAGCCGTCAGGGGGAGGGGAAACTCTCCCCCACTTTCTGGGAATCATAGCCCTAGCGACTGTCCCAGCAGACGCTTACGAAGACTCTAGGGCATATCTCTCGTAAGGAGAAAGAACGATGGCTAACACGACCTTTAACGGTCCCGTCCGTTCAGAAAACGGCTTCAAAGTTATAAATGTTGCCGCGTCAACTGGGGCGGTCACGGAAACTTCTTCCGTTGCTTCCACGGGTATCTTTACCAACAAGTACATCAAGCATGTCGGTTACGCCACGGGCGTTACTGTTAATACCACGGCTGGCGATAGCCCCGCGATTGGTGAGTTCACGCAACCCGCCAATACGATCATCACCAACATCAAGATATTCTGTGCGACGTCTCCAGTAATTGGATCTGGTGATATTGGCTACGAGGTCGGAACTTCCAGTTCCGGTGCCCAGATTGTGGCGGCGCAAACAGACGAGATTTTGGACGCCGGGACCACCGTTGTAGTGGGTAATGTCACGGTAACGTCTTTGGTTCTTCAGACACAGGACACCACGACTGCTCCCGCATCCGTCCAATACGCGTCCGCAGAAAGAACCATCTACTGCAACATCACTAACACGGTAGATGCCACCACGGCAGGCTCCTTCACATTCATTATTGAATACGTGCAGATTGCGTAGATTAGAGTGGGGAGTAGTCTCCCCACTCTTCCTGAAAGGAGGCTGTGATGGCTGATGCTGTAACTGCTACGACCGTGCAAGATGGGCCTAGAAAAGCTGTTATCTACTGCACGAACACGAGTGATGGGTCCGGGGAAGCTGCCGTTACAAAGGTAGACGTTTCGGCACTTTCGTCTTTGCAAGACGGGACGGCCTGCACAGGGGTTCGTATTGAGAAGATTACGTTTACCAATGTCGGCATGGGTGCCAAAATTCTTTGGGACGCCTCTACTGATGTTATTGCAGCGGAACTCCCAGCGGATTATTCAGATACCTTAGACTATTCCGACATAAGCGGTCTTCCTAATGTCGCGGCCTCTGGCGGCAAGACCGGAGATATCCAGCTTACAACGGTGGGGCATACCAGCGGGGATACTTACTCAATAGTCCTTTACTGTTTGAAAGAATATTAATAGGAGCCTGAGGAATGGCTGAAGATCTAGGACGCAAAAACGAGTTGGAGATCCTGGAGATTCGGGGGGATATAAAGCTGTTGGACCAGAAGCTGGATACTATAAAGAACAACGACTTATCCCACATACAGAAGGCGGTGGATGGTATCCAGAAGTTTATGTGGGCTGTAGGGTTGATGGTTCTGGGCCACTTGGGAGTTTCTATAAAGACTGCTCTTTGGGGCTAACATGAAAGGTTTCTCATACCATGGCTGTTTCCGGGTCTAAGGACTTTGAACCTAATGTAGCAGACTACGTGGAGGAGGCCTTCGAACGTTGTGGCCTCGAATTCCGTACAGGTTACGACGCAGAAACTGCCCGTCGATCCATGAACTTCTTGTTTGCGGATTGGGCTAATCGCGGACTCAATCGCTGGACTATTGACCAAGTCAGCCAGACCGTTGCCTCCGGTATCTCGTCCTATCCTGTAGGGGTTATAACGGCCACTGTCGGATCTTCTGCGAGCTTGACTCTTGGGGAAACCATAACAGGTGGAACCAGCGCCGTAACTGCATCCATCATAACGAAGCCGAGCGCCACGACGATAACTCTGACCGTACCCTCGGGTACTTTCACGTCGGGAGAGACCATAACAGGTGGAACCAGTTCGGCTAGTACAACGATTAGCGCAAGTCCGAGCCTTGATGATGTTCAGTCTACCATTGATATCTTGTCTGCTGTAGTTCGCCGTAGCGACTCTGATATCTCCATCAGCCGGATTAGCCGGGACGATTATCTAAGCATTCCCACAAAGTCGTCTACGGGAAGGCCTATACAGTTCTATGTAGATCGGCAGATAACACCGGTCGTTAAGGTATGGCTTACCCCTGAGAACAACACGGATATTATAATTTATGACCGCCTTGTCCGGATAGATGATGCGGATGCGTCAGTAAACACCGTCGAGGTCCCCTTCAGGTTTTATCCCTGTCTGGCAGCGGGTCTGGCTTACTATATCTCAATGAAAAGAGCCCCCGATAGGATGCAATTCCTGAAGGCCGTCTATGAGGAGGAGTTCCTCAGAGCCGCCGAGGAAGATAGAGATCGGGCAAGCTTCAGCGTTGTTCCTTCATATAGTTATCTGAGCGCGACATCATAATGGCACGGTTTGCTTCAAATAAGTATGCCTTGGGCATTTCGGACCGTTCCGGTGCCGCATACCGTTTGAGAGACATGCGGAAAGAGTGGACCGGAATGCTCGTCGGAAAGGACGAATGGGAATCCAAGCAGCCTCAGTTGATGGTCTTAAAGACTCCCGCAGACCCGGAAGCCCTGCGCAATCCGCGACCCGATAGGACGGAACCGGCGGTTACCGTGCTTCTTCCCTTTGACTCTTTTCGTTCGGGAAGTAGTGGATCTGCGACCATAACAGTTACAGAACCGGGGCACGGAAGAAGCACGGATGATACGGTTCGGTTCCGAGATGTAGACCCCCTCGACGGGTTTTCCTCGGCAACTATCGAAAGTTCTGTTGGATATTCTATAACTAAAGTTGATGATGATAGTTACACGTTTAGCGCCAGCAGTGGAACCGCAACAACGGGTGATGTAGAAGGGGGCGGTGGGGTCTCGTCTGCGGGCCCGGTAACCGTGAGCGCATAAAATGGCTTTTACTTTTACAACATTAAAAACCGCTATTCAGGATTATACGGATAATACGGAGACGACCTTCGTAAATCAGCTACCCCGATTTATCCTGAATGCCGAAGAACGCATCCTGAAAGAGTGCCAGTTAGACGACTTCAGGAAGAATGTGTCGGGTACGGTCACGCAATCGGTGAAGTTCTTGACAAAACCGACAGATTTCCTGTCCCCTTTCTCCCTGAGTGTTGTGAACAGTTCCAACAACGAGTTCCTTTTATACAAGCATGTGACCTTCATTCAGGACTACACCCCGGACCCGGCCACCACGGGTGTGCCCAGATATTACGGGGATTGGGACGAGAATAGTTTTATCATGGCTCCCACACCTGATGGTAACTATGCAGTCGAACTGCACTATTTCTACCGCCCCCAGTCCATTACTGCATCTGATGATGGGACAAGTTGGCTTGGTACAAATGCGGAGCTATGCCTCTTATACGGTAGCTTGATGGAAGCCTATACTTTTATGAAAGGTGAAACGGAACTATTGACGCTTTATAACAGCAGGTTCCAAGAATCCATCGAATGGCTGAAGAATTTAGGGGAAGGCGAGCAGACTCAGGATCAGTACAGGTACGATGTCGTCCGAAAAGGTGTCCAGTGATAGATAAGAATTTGAACGGCGCAGAGGTCGCCATTGTAGGTCTTGGCGGGACACAAGGCATTTTCACTTCCTCTGCCGCTAACGGCAAGATTTATGACGAGGTCTGGGCTATCAACTCCATGATGGTCCCGATCAAACATGACCGCGTTTTTATGATGGATCCAGCATCAAGGTTCTTGGATACTGAAAATGCGGGTGCCCAGACTGATGCAATGCGGGAAATCTTGGGAGAGCACCCCGGACCAATCTACACCTGCACTCTGGATGAAAGGGTTCCCGGCGCTGTTCTTTATCCTCTCGAAGAAGTAGTTAAGGATACGGGACTTTGCTATTTTAACAACACGGTTCCTTATGCCATAGCTTTCGCTATTTATCATAAGGTTAAGAAACTCTATTTATACGGGATCGACTATTCCTATAAGTCTAACTTGGTTATGGCGGAGGCAGGAAGGGCTTGTGCCGAGTTCTGGCTTTCCGCTGCTATTGCACGAGGTACGAAGGTGGAAGTTGCCCATGGTTCCACCCTCTTGGACACCAACGTCCCCGAAGAAGAGAAGCTTTACGGGTATCATCGGCTAGACGATCCCATGGTTTTGTCTATCTCAGAGGGCTCTCTGACGGTAGCAAAAAGGTCAGAATCCACTCCTCCAGAGCCAACAGACAAGTCTGTCCTGTACGGCAGGCATGACAAGGTGGTTTTATTGAAAGAAGCCGTAAATGTTTGATGTAGGTGTTTCTCTCACCGTAGGTGACGTTGAGGTAGTAACAACGAATAACAGGGGTCTTTCGGTGGAAGAAGCCGCTCAAATGGCTGTAAACAAGATACTTTATGTGTCTAAAGACGCTCCGGAGCCTCTTCGTGAACAGGCAATAGCCTTTAAAGATACAGTGCATGAGGTTATAGTCCATTACATGAAATATGCTGTGGACCAGGATAGAGCGACCATTGCCGCCAAGTTAAGGGAAGCTGGTCTCCCCGAACTGGCGAATAATTTAAGGAGCCTTTGAGATGGCAATTACAACAGCGATGTGTACATCATTTAAGGGTGAGTTACTGTCTGCCACCCATGATTTTGATGCTTCTGGTGGAAACAGTTTCAAACTGTCTTTGTATGCCATAGGAAGTGGCGGCAAGAGTTCCACTACAGCAACCTTGGGCGCGGCGACTACGGCCTTCACGACTACGGGGGAAGTTGCATCCAGTGGCAGTTATGTTACCGGAGGCACCGCATTAACTAATATAAATCCCGCTACTTCAGGGACTACCGGGTTCACAGATTTCGCTGACCATAGCTATACAACCGCCACCATCACAGCCAGGGGTGCCTTGATTTATAACGACACGAATGGTGACAAAGCTGTTTGTGCCCTGGATTTTGGCGGAAATAAAACCAGTACTTCTGGTACGTTTACGATAGCGTTTCCTGCCGCCGCCGCTAGTACAGCAATTATCCGGATTGCGTAGGAGATAATGCTTCGGCAATCATCACAGGCTGGGGGCTGATTAAATGGCACTCACCGCACCAAAACCCCGTGTCCGACAAACCAGCACGACGACCGGCACGGGCACTTACAGCCTTGACGCTACTATCCCTGATGCATATTTGGGATTTGTAGCTGAGATAGGTGATACCAATACCTGCCATGTGCTTGTTACGGGTAACGCAAGCAATGATTGGGAATGGGGTACTTACACAGTTGGGGACGCCACACCCGACACCATTGCCCGTACTACTGTAAAACGTTCGACAAACTCCAACGCCGCCGTCAATTGGGGCGCAGGCACCCGTACTCTATCCGTTATCTGGCCTCCCGACGTAACCGAGATGCTCGCGCTGTTGGGCATGGGAACCGGGGATAGCCCGACTTTCACCGACCTGACACTCTCCGGTGACGATTTAACAATGGCGACTAATACGAGTGGTGCCGCCTTAATCGCCGATGGTACGAATTTTAATCCCGTCGTTATATCTGGCGACATCTCGGTTAATGCATCTGGTGTGGCAGCTATTGGTTCAGCAGTCATTGTGGAGGCGGATATTGCAGATAATGCAGTTACTCTTGCTAAGATGGCAAGTGGTACTGATGGAAATATAATTAGCTATGACGCGTCTGGTAATCCAGTTGCTGTTGCTACTGGTAATGATGGTCAAGTATTAACTTCAACTGGTGCGGGTTCACCTCCAGCTTTTGAAGATGCTGGTGGTGGTGGCAGCGTTGCTGCTGATGACATTACTATCGGCGATGCGGCAGTTCTTCTATCAACAAGTTCTGGTAATATCACTATTGATGCTGCTGCCTCCGATAGTGATATTATCTTCAAGGGAACAGATGGTGGTGCTGATACTACGTTCGCCACGATGGATGGCAGTGCTGCTGGACATTTGATATTAAACAATGGCAGTAGCACAACAACATTAGGAACAAGCAACTATAAGGCAGGACTTAATGCCGGTGCCGCCATCGAATCTGGTGGCAACTACAACGTCCTTATTGGCGATAATGCTGGGACGGCAATTACAACAGGGGACGATAATGTAGCAATCGGCTATAATGCACTTGATGCCAACACCACTGGCGAGGACAACGTAGCGGTCGGCACGAATGCGCTTGGTGCCAACACCGACGCCGAGGAGAATACAGCAGTCGGTCGTCATGCGCTGGCCGTCAACGAAACGGGGGACGGTAACGCAGCATTTGGTGCTAACGCGTTGAATGGCAACACTACTGGTACGCTCAATGTAGGAGTTGGCCTCTATGCAATGACCGCCAACACCACGGGCAGCTCAAATGTAGCAATTGGCCGCTGGGCGATGGTTTCGAACACCACTGGCAGCAATAATGTGGCGGTCGGCAGGCAAGCTCTGAATAACAACGACACAACCGGCAATAGTACAGCAATAGGCTATCAGGCTTTGTACAGTTCGACCGGTGGCGACAGCGTCGGTCTTGGCTATAACGCTGGCTATAATCTGACAACAGGTTACTCCTGTATATTTATAGGGAAAGACACAAATGCCTCTGCGGTCGATTCGACCAATCAGATTGTGATAGGGAATGGTATTACAGGTACTGCCAACGATCAGGTATCTATCGGCAAAGCATCTAATATAGTCTCAAATGATTTCGGCACCGATGCTGTTTGGTCAAGAGCCTCCGACGTTCGTAAGAAGAAGAACATAGAAGACTCTGCTCTGGGCTTAGATTTCGTCAATGATCTAAGACCCGTGACCTACGAGTGGAAACCTAATTCCGAGTTCCCCAAAGATTTCGCTGAGTACAGTGAAGAAAATCACATGACACTGGGTGTCACCATGCACGGTTTAGTGGCTCAAGAGGTAAAAGAGGCTCTTGATAAGACTGGCGTGGAGAGATTTGCCGGGTGGAGCGAAGGACCGGATGGTTGCCAACGCATCTCGGCGGAGATGTATGTCTTCCCACTTATCAAAGCAATCCAAGAACTGTCTGAAAAAGTAACTGAACTAGAAGAGAAATTAAATGGATGACACAATCACCCCTGAAGAAATAGCGCAGCATTTCTCTGCAATGGACGACAGCGTAGCATTGATCAACGCAATCGTAGCTGATGATACGGATGCCTTGGCTAATGATACAGCGGCAGATGTCAAACTGATGGTCACACGCAATACTGACCATCTTGAAATACAGGCCGCAAAAACTTGGTACTCTGAGTCAGAGTTGAGCAAGACAGCCTACGTTAACGCTGTGGCTGCTGGCAAGACTTACGTCGGATAGGATGGCTGATGCCCGCTGATCAAAGCGGATACGCTAGTGCTTCTTATGCTGAGTTGCCGTATGCGGGAACAGACGCGGGCCTCGCTGTAACTGTTTCGCTAACGGGTGTCTCCGCTTCCAGTGGGGTTGGAAGTGTTACGGTAAATACGGTAAATACCGGTAACACAGGCTGGGGAAGGGGAACTTGGGGCGAGGGTGCGTGGAACTCTTCTACTGCAACTGTCGTCGATGTTACGGGTGTCGCGGGTACGGGCGCAATTGGTACAGTCGTCCCGGCGGCGGGCGCTGGCGTTACGGCTACGGGTGTCGCGGGTACGGGCGCGATTGGTACAGTCGTCCCGGCGGCAGGTGCTGGCGTTACGGCCACGGGCGTTACTGCCACGGGCGCGATTGGCACTATTACAGTTACTGCTGGCGCAAGTATTGTTCCTACTGGTGTTGCTGGAACGGGATCGCTTGGCACCGTCACTGTCACGGGTGATGCGGGTAGTATTACGGCTACGGGTGTTACGGCTACGGGCGCGATTGGCACTGTTACAGTTGCTTCTGGCGCGGGTGTTGTTCCTACGGGTGTCGCGGGTACGGGCGCAATTGGCACCGTTACAGTTAAGCATTCAGTCAGTGTCACTCCTACGGGTGTCTCAGGAACCGGGGCCATCGGCACGGTTGTTCCGGCGGCAGGTGCTGGCGTTACGGTTACGGGTGTTGCGGGCACTGGTCAAATTGGAACTGCCGTCGCTCGCATTGATGCTTCTGTCATCGTTACAGGCGTATCGGCCACGGGCGGGGTGGGAGAAACAAACGTCTGGGGTATTATTGATGCTTCACAAACCCCTGACTGGTCTGCGGTTGATGCTTCACAAACCCCTGACTGGTCTGCTGTTGATACTTCACAAACCCCTAATTGGATAAAGATAGCGGCATAGGAAAAGATCATGGCTTCTACATACACAACAGGCTTTGGCATTGAGAAGATAGGCACCGGCGAACAGTCCGGTACCTGGGGTACGACTACGAACCACAATGCCGATATCCTTGACAGGATTGCTTCATATAAGGCGGTTGCCTTATCGGGGACAACGCATACCCTTACGGTTCGAGAAGCGTCTCCAGGGTCCGGAACCGAGAACCTTCAGGACGGCATGTACCGCGTGATCAAGTTCACGGGGGCTTTGGGTGGCAACAATACGGTTACGATAGCGCCGAATACGTCACCTGCTTGGTTCATTATAGAGAATGCGACCACGGATTCGGGCTCAAGCGGGCCTTACACGGTAATCCTGACACAGGGTTCCGGGGCAAACGTCACTGTCCAGAACGGCAAGAATGCGATTGTCTACTGTGACGGGGCGGGTTCCGGGGCCGTCGTTTATGATGCACTGGCAGACCTTCAGGTGGGAACCCTGGAGGTTACCGGGGCAGCAGCTATAGATGGTCTTTTAACGGCGGCGGCTAGTGTAGCAGTAACAGGAAACGTAACTGCCACAGGAACAGTGGAACCTGCTGGAGACACTGCGGCCAGTGACAATGCGGCTATTGGTTACACCAGCGCCGAAGGTCTGATTCTTACGGGCCAAGGTAGTACCAATGACGTGACGATCAAGAATGACGCCGACGCCGACGTGATTACGATTGCGACCGGGGCGACAAACGTCGATGTGGTTGGGGATTTAACGGCCTCTACGCTCAATGCTGATGGAGATACATCCGCTTCTGACAATGCGGCGATTGGTTACACCAGTGCCGAGGGCCTTATTCTCACTGGTCAGGGCTCCACCAACGATGTGACGATTAAAAACGATGCTGATGCCGATGTGATTACCATCGCGACCGGGGCGACTAATGTAGACATCGTAGGAGATGTAACTGCGTCCACGGTAAATGCTGATGGAGATACCGCCGCTGGCGACAACGCAACAATGGGATACACGGCGGCAGAAGGCTTGATCCTCACGGGCCAAGGCTCGACCAACGATGTAACGATCAAGAATGATGCCGATGCCGACGTTATTACCATTGCAACGGGTGCGACGAACGTCGATGTCGTTGGGGATTTGACGGCTTCCACTCTTAACGCAGACGGTGACACTGCCGCCAGTGACAATGCAGCCATAGGCTATACAAGTGCCGAAGGCATCATTATTACGGGACAAGGTTCCACCAACGATGTAACGATCAAGAATGATGCCGACGCAGATGTTCTAGAGATTCCCACAGGAACTACCAATGTCACGGTGGTTGGTGATATAACGGCTGGCGGGAATTTAATTGCTACCGGAACAGTAGAACCTGCTGGAGATACCGCCGCAGGGGATGACGCGGCGATTGGCTACACCAGCGCCGAGGGCCTTATCCTCACAGGACAAGGATCTTCCACGGATGTCACAATCAAAAACGACGCCGACGCCACTGTATTCTCCATCGCAACAGGTACGACCACAGGCACCTTCGCCGGTACTGTCCTGGCAAAGACCGATACAGACACAAGCAACACCGGCAGCATCACGCTGGATTTCACAGCCAACCAAAACTTCGTGTTGACCTTCACCGGTAACGTGACACTTGACAACCCCACAACTGAACAGGTCGGTCAGGCGGGTGTGATTGTCTGTATCCAGGACGGCACCGGTAGTCGTACTTTGGCTCTTGGGAGTCAGTTTAAGACCGTTGGAGATGACGGTATCACGCTTAGTACCGCCGCGAATGCAGTTGATATTATACCCTATTTTGTATCGGCGGCTGACTCGATACTCATTGGGGCAGTTCAAAAAGCACTATCAGGAGCCTGACCGAATGACCATGTTTGGTTCGCAGTGGCTAGCTAACCCGGATTCAGGCGATATCCCTGTGACTACAAATCTATTTGTTCATTTCAGAGCCGATCTTGGAGTGACCAAGGACGGTTCCGATCTGGTGAGCGAATGGGCCGATCAAAGTGGTAACGGCCATGATCTAACATCTTCAGGTACCAAAAGACCGACATTGCTATCAGCCAATCTTAACGGGAAGGATGTGCTGGATTTTGACGGTTCTGATGATAACCTAATCGTGTCTTCTCTCAGTCTGGCACAGCCAGTACATGTTTTTATCGTGGCGAAAGTGAACACTTGGACAAGCAATGATGTGATCCTCGGGTTTAATCCTTCAACCGATATGGAATCATTCGTCCAGAACGGATCATCGCCACAACTCAAGCAAAGAGCAGGGGAGGACTTCATCAACGCTATATCCCCGACCCTTGGCACGGCGTATTTAATGCAGTCGTTGTGGAACGGCTCCAGCAGTTCTCAGGCTCTGAATAACGATAGTGCTGTCACCGGAGGTGATGGCGGAACACTCGCGCTGACAACAATATCTGTTGGAGCGAAGACAGCATCAACACAGTACGCGGACTGCACCATCGCTGAATTGGCGATCTACTCGTCGGTACAAACAGGCGATGACTTAGCGTCGCTAAAAAGTTACTTCAACACCCGATACAGTCTCTATTAGGAGCAGATTATGGCAACTGTTTACCGCCACGAGGCTACCGACCAAACTATCCGGATTGGCAAGGCATGGCGTGATGATAATGGTGTTTTGCAGCCTCCGAACTGGGATGTCTGGTCCGCAAAGGATAGAACCTCGGCAGGGATTACCGAAATCGTGCAGGATAGTCCCCCGGATTCCCGCCTATATGATTGGTCCTATAATGCTGACGGAACCGTTAGTAAAACCGCGAAGACTTTGAGCGGCGTAAAGTCCGATCTGAAGACCGAAGTGAACGCGCAGCAGAAAACATTGCTGGACGAGTCCGATTGGTGCGTCATTCGCAAGGCCGACAAAGGCACCGCTATTCCCTCTAACATCCAGACATGGCGCGATGCAATCCGCACCAAGGGTGATGCAATGGTCTCCGCTATTGATGGCGCGGCTAATACGAATGCCGTCGAGGCTCTATTTGTGGTGTATGAGAGCGATGGCACAACAGTGAAATCCGGCATCCTTTATGATTGGCCGGTTCTGGAGACGTAAATGCCGCTAACGAAGCTACAACTTCGGCCCGGTGTTAACCGTGAGACTACGTCTTACGGAGATGAAAACGGCTGGTTTAATTCAGACCTGATCCGGTTTCGTAAGGGACGCCCGGAGAAGATGGGCGGTTGGGAAAGGCTGAGTAGCAATACGATAAAAGGCACGGGGCGTTCTCTTCATGTGTGGGCCTCGCTGGATGGTTCGAAGTACATGGGCGTTGGGACAGAAACCAAGTTCTATATCGAAGAGGGCGGTGGCTATTATGACATCACGCCAATAAGATCCACTGTTACACTTGGTTCAGACCCTTTAAAAACGGGTGCGGCCAGTTCCGCTGTAGTTACGGTTACTGCTCCCTCCCACGGAGCAGTGACGGGTGACTTTGTCACGTTCAGTGGTGCGACCACTACGGATGGCATAACTGCGGCCCAGCTAAATACCGAACATGAGATAACTGTTGTTGATTCTAATAGTTACACGATTACAACGACTGGTTCGTCTTCTAGCGGAAGCACCGCAGGAGGCGGTTCTTCGATCATCGCTAACTATCAGGTAAATACGGGTCTCAACACGGTTATAAGTGGAACAGGTTTTGGAGCGGGTCTCTGGGGCGGTCTAACGACAGGATATTCTCAGACCACTCTTAACGACAGCGGTGGTATAAACGACAGTGTGACTTCGTTTACACTGACGAGTGCCGCTAGTTTTGAAACAGCTTCCACCACAACAAGTGCAAATCTTACGATTATCAGTTCCTCTATCCCGGCAGCGGATTCGAGCGGCTTCCCTGATAAAGGGACACTCTTGATTGGCAGCGAGAAAATACGCTACGGAACTAATGCGGGTAACGTATTCGGTGACCTGACTCGAGGAGAGGACGGAACGACTGCCGCAACCTCTTCTAGTGGAGCTACGGTAACCTTCGTGGGTATGATGCTAATCGGCAGCGAATTGATCCAATATACAGGGAAATCTACCAATACTATTAATGCCGGTGTTGTTAGAGGTGTTCGCGGGACAACTGCCGCATCCCATGCCGACGCGGCAACTGTAAAAGAAGCAAACGACTTTGTGGGGTGGGGAGAATCTTCCAGTACCGCTGCGACCACGGGATCAAATATTCGTTTGTGGAGTCAGGATAACTGGGGTGAAGACCTTATTTTTAATGTTTTCGACGGCACCCCCTACTACTGGGACAAGACGCTGGGCCTTGGGGCGCGGGCAACTACCTTTGCTTCGCAGACCGGAGCCTCCGATGCGCCGACAATAACACGGCGGATTATGGTTTCAGGTGCGGACAGACATGTTGTCTGTTTCGGCTGTAACCCTTTGAACGAAACCGCCCAAGACTTGCTCCTGGTACGCTGGTCAGATCAGGAGGATGCAGTAGATTGGACCCCGACCGTGACCAATACGGCGGGATCCCAGCGGATCTCCTCCGGTTCGGAGATCATATCGGCCCAGAAAACGCGTCAGGAGATGCTCATCTGGACCGACGCCTCCCTTCATGCCATGCGCTTTACCGGACCTCCCTTCACGTTCGGTATTGCAATGCTGGCGAATAACGTCTCGATTCTCGGTCCCAACGCCGTCACTACCGTGGGCGACAAGGTATTCTGGATGGATCGTGAGAACTTCTATGTTTATACGGGCCGCGTTGAAATTATTCCATGCACTCTTCTTCGTTACGTGTTTGACGACATCAACCTTGAGCAGAGCTTCAAATGCTTTGCGGCATCTAACAAGATGTTTGATGAGGTTTTCTGGTTCTACCCCAGTGCGGACGCTACCGAAATAGACCGCTACGTGAAATTTAACTTTGCCGAGAACACTTGGGATTTGGGTACGCTTTCAAGGACGGCTTGGGTGGATTACGGCATACATGACAATCCAAGAGGCTTCGGTGTAGCCAGCGGCACTAATTACGTCTACATCCAGGAAACAGGTGACGATGATGATGGGTCGCCTATGACGGCCTTCATCGAATCGGCTGACATTGATCTGGGCGATGGAGAACAGTTCATGTTTGTAAGCCGCCTCATTCCGGACATCAGCATAACAAGCAGTAATGCTGAAGCGTCTGTAGATTACATCCTCAAGACGCGTAACTTTCCGGGAGACAGCTTGTCTACTAATTCGACAAGCGCCGTTCAATCTACTACCCAGCAGTCTTTTCTACGCAGTCGGTCTAGGCAGATAGCATTGCGGATTGAAAGCTCCACAACGGATATTACGTGGACGCTGGGGGATCTCCGCCTAGATATCCGTCCAGACGGGAGACGGTAATGGCTAGTCTGTTGGATCACAGTATGCCCATGGCTCCCGATGAGTACGACCCGGATACTTTTGTCCGGATTCTGCGGGATCTGGAGATGGCGCTGACCAAGATTGACTTTCCCTCTGTTGTTAGTGGAGAAGACGACACCAACGGCCTGAACTGGTTTATGGACTAATGGCTTCTGCGTACAAGAACATCGTCACTATTGTCGGGGCCACGGGGGACGTGACCGCTTATACCTGTCCTGCCGCCACCGTTGCGCTGGTAAAAGACATAAATATGTACAATAGCCATACGGGAGCAGTAGTAGTATACTCCAAGATAACCGATAGTTCCGCTTCGGTAACGGTGATTTTGCAGAAGGTCACGCTGGCTACTTTGGCCTCGTCCTCCGCCACCGCAGACGTGTCACTCTCAGGGCCTTTTGTCCTTGAGACCGGAGACACGCTCATTTTCAATTGCGATGTTGCGTCGAAGATTCAAGTTTTTGCAAATGTTCTGGAGCTATCGTGATGTTGCAGCAAGCATACACCCCATCAAACACCGGCCTCGCATCCTTCGTCCATGCCTCTGCGGATTACGATCTTGCACCGATTGGTATCGGCTCTATGCGGGAGCAGGTAGACCGGCTGGCGGAGTTTGGTAGAAACGGAGACATATACGTTGTTCATGCTGCCGAGGGTGAGACGGTCATCCCGATGGAGGTGCTGGACTCTAACCCCAAGGTTAAGGAAATGCTGTTCGCGCAGATGCGGGACATGGGGATGGACCCGGAACGCTATGTGGTCGGCAATGAGCTTAATAGTATCAACCCTGATACGGGGATGCCCGAGTTCTTTTTTAGCAGTATCGGGAGGGCCATAAAGAAGATATTCAAGAGAGCCGCACCTATTCTTGTTGCGGTGGCGGGTAATGCGATCCTGCCGGGTATTGGCGGCATTCTAGCGTCTATGGCATACACCAAACTTAGTGGCGGATCCTGGAAAGACACCCTGTTCGCAGGCGTATCGGCTTACGCCGGGGGCGTAATTGCGGGAGGTATCGGCGGCCTATCCAGCGGTGCCGGATTCATGAGCGGGGCCTCGGCGGCTGCGGCTGCGCCTTGGAACGCGATCACTAACCTGGGTACCACATTCCAGTCGGGCATTCTTGGCTCTGGAGTGGGAGCAGCGGGGGGTGTCTCTGGGTACAGGGTGCCCGCTGCCGATATGGGTGACGCGGCGGGTGGTTTCCCGGTCGGCGACAAGGTCACTGGGACGTGGGCCGGTGACGCGGCGGTTGCAGGCGGCGGTTGGGACCCCGGAGGAACCATACTACCAGCGGAATCTGCCGGGTCCGGGCTCACACCGGGGGCCGGTCCCACATCGGGGGCCAGCAGTGGGACCATCCCCGTTAATTTTGTGACAACCTCCAACATCCCCCCCGTCCGCTCTGGCCCCGCCGGGCTCTCCGCACAGCAGGACTGGGGTTACGGCGAAGCGGCGCTTGGCGGCCCTGAACTACAGGCCTCTGCCTACGTTCCCAGCGCCGTTCCCAGCGCCGTTCCCAGCGCCGTTCCCTCCGCCGCTTCACACGGAGGCGACATAGACTTTACCGACGCCGTTCCCAGCGTCGTTCCATCCGCCGGGAAAACGCCAGGGTTCTTTGAAAGAACCCTTGGCCTGCCCGAAATAGACAAAGGGATCTCTACGGCAGGGGATTGGGCGTTCCGTGGAGGCGAAACCGAAGAGGTGGTGAAACAAAACATATTGGATGCCGAGCAGGCGTTTATAGACCAGCGGTTGGCGCAGGGCTTTAAAATAGAGAATATTTCACAGGCGGAGGTGACGGCAGCGGGTCTTAAAGCAGCGCCCTCCGATTATGTCGCATACGGCCCCACCGTCGTCGGGCTTACGGGCGTTGCGGCAGCTAGCGGCGCATTCGGAGAAAGCGAGGAGGAGAAGAAAAGGCGTAAAGACGAGGAGGCGGAGCAGGCCAGGATCGAAGCGATTCGGAACGAAAGAGCGGAGCCGATTCCAACAGTATCCTCAACAGGGGAATCGTATCGGGTAGCTGATTTGAGCCCATCGTTTCAGAACGTAGGGCTAAACCCCGTCACTTACCCGTCGTACCAGTACCCCTCTTACGCGGCTGACGGGGGCCTGATAGACGGCCAGCCCCGGTACTTGAACTATGGCGGAACGGCTCGGTATCCGCGCCGCGAAATGCTTGTAGAGGGCCCCGGAACCGAGAGGTCCGACGACATTCCCGCGATGCTTTCAGACGGCGAATTTGTCCTGAATTCCCGCTCTGTACGGGGGGCTGACCCCACGGGCCAAGGCAACCGCTACCGGGGGGCCCAGAACTTGTACAATATGATGCGGAACTTCGAGATGCGAGGGTAACGCACCATGCCTACTATAACAGAACAAATTGTCCGCGAGGCAAAGGAAATTGAGGCCGTTAAACTAGGCCTCCTGGCGTCCGGTAAAAGCCTCGCGGACATTGCTTTAGAGCTTCCGACCCAGAAAGTCGCCGGGTTAAGTCCCCGAGAACAGCAAGCTGTCGCACAAGCCGGTCTGGCTGGCGGTCTCGGCGAATATCGGCAGTTGGCACAGGGCGGAAGAGAGACCTTGGGCACTGGTCTAGGCACCATGGGCACCGCCCTCGGTGCATTAAGCACGGCCCCTGGGTCAGTGGCAGAGGCGGCGGGTGCTCTGGGCCGGGCCGAGCAACGCTTGGCACTATCGACCGGGCAAGGACCGGCGGCTTTAGGATATGACGCGGGTCAGTTCCAACGCGGTGCGGGGTATGATGCGCAAGCTTTCGATCCCGGAACCGTCTCGCCGTACTTCAACCAGTTTGAAGATGCCGCCGTACAGCAGGCATTGAGCGACATCAGCAGGCAAGGCGAAATTGCGAGAAACCAGCAGAATGCCGCCGCAGTACAGGGAGGCGCTTTCGGCAGTGCGCGCCAAGGCTTGCAGTCTTCTGAACTAACCCGCAATATTTTAGAACAGCAGGGCCGGACGGCGGCTGGTATGCGCCAAGCGGGCTTTCAAAGCGCCATGCAGCAGGCCATGGAGGGCTTTGAGCAGCAACAGCGCAGGGCACAGGCCCAGTCACAGTTCGGCAGTTCCGCACTTCAGCAAGCTTTTGAAGACGCGCAACGTCGTCAGCAAGCCCAAGCCCAGTTTGGCACTACAGTCGGCCAGCAAGCTTTTGAAGACGCGCAGCGCCGCCAGCAGGCGGCGGCGGCGCAGCAGCAGGGTATTGCTTCGATATACGGCAACCTCGCGGGCACCCAACAGGCCCTCGCGGGGCAGTACGGAGATATTGGTCAGGCCCAGGCCAATTTGGGCGTACAGCAGTTAAACGCCGCGCAGCAGGCGCAGCAGCAGGCTGTCGCCGAGTTCCAGGCCCTTCAGCAGGCGGGCGGTCTTGAGAGAGCGCAGACCCAAGCAGCCTTGAATGCCGACTTCCAGAACCAGCAACGCCAGTTGTTTGAGCCACAGACCCGGCTGTCCTGGTTGAGCGATATCTACAAAGGCGCGCCTTCGAGCCAGTCTGCCATTGGCTCTCAAGTCGCCCCTCAAGCGCCGACACCGTCTCTGTTCCAGCAGGTCGCCAGTGCGGGGACCGGCCTCCTCGGTGCGGCGGCTGGCGCAAAACAAATAGGCAAGTTGTTTTAAGAAAGGATTTACGATGCCCGGTGTTTATGATCGACGGATGTTCCGTATGGCAAATGGCGGCATGATGCCTCCTCAGGATGGCATGATGCCTCCTCAGGGCGGCTTGCCTCCGGAAATGCAGAGGATGGCTCAAGAAATTGACAACATGCCCCCGGAAATGCAGCAGGCGGAGGCCGACAAGTTCTTCCAGCAGGCCATAAAGGGCGGCGTTGAGGAGGCCGTCAACGAAGAGGCGGCCCGCAGCAGTCAAAACGTCGAAAACGCAACCGAATTCCGGGATCTTATGAATGCGGTCTGGGATGATGACGCGGATGTCGAGGCGTACCGAGCACGTCTTGCCGAGGTTGTCGGACCAGATGACGCCGCCCGGACTCCTGATTCTGTTCTTGCCCTTGTACAGCCCACTCTTCAATTGGCTCAGTTGGACCAAGGCATCGGCGCTTTGATGCAGGAAGAACTTGCCGAAGTCGGGGCCGAAGGCGGAATGGGCGGGATCGCGGAACTTGCCACGAAGAGCGCGGTTGCCGACGCCATGGCCGCCGAGACGGGGGCCTTGGTCAACCGGGTTGGCACCATGTCGCAGGGTCAGGGGCCCATGGCCCAAGGACCGATGGGCATGGCTCCCGGACAGGGTGGCCCGCCGATGGATCCGGGGATGATGCAAGCCATGATGCAAGGTGCAGGGCCCATGGGCCAAGGCATGGTCTAACAGGAGTTACTCATGGTTTTACCACCAGTAAACCGGAGAGCTAACGAGTTCGGGAATATTTATAGAACGTTGAGTCCCGAGTTCAAAACCGACTGGGACGCCGTCCGCGCCAAGAACACCGAGCTAGAGGCTTATCTTGGCAAGACGGATTACTCCGCCCAGAATCAGGAGGCGACCGATTTCGCCAAGCTGCAATTTGCCCTGTCCCTGATGGGCCGTGCTGCCACGGCTTTTGGCGCAGCGCCGCAGCGGGGAGAGAGCCCCTTGGGGACGCTTGGCCGCACATTGGTTGCACCTATTGCAGGGGACCTTTCTACAATAGCTGGTCCTCTGATGAAGCAGCGGGCCGCCACCAGACTTGCGGAGCAGCAGGAAGAGCGCCAGCGGAAGATGGCTGCTTACACGGCGACGGCGGCCAGCGCCAAAGAGCGGCGGGCTCTTGCAGAAAAGCTGCTGGGGGATGATCCCAAGGCTGGGGCTCCCAAGATTTCAGACACCGGTATCTTCCGGGAAATTACCGCTCTTTCTTCGGATGGGGTGCCTACGTTTGGGCCTCAGATTGAAACAAAAGCTGTTTTTTCTGATGGGAAAATGAGGCAGTTTCGCGTCGACTCGGGTACAGAAATTAAAGTCGGGGATACCCCAGGCACTTACCGGCGTTACGAAAAACCCACCGGCA
>VTLG01011267.1_pt1 | contig 28770 bp, 35 predicted proteins | sample 4694571 | NCBI WGS metagenome assembly VTLG01 (sample SAMN12604809, study PRJNA352737) | marine metagenome | biome: ENVO:00000447; feature: ENVO:00000209|ENVO:00000569|ENVO:01000036; material: ENVO:00002151; isolation source: viral sequences binned using virsorter ...
TGCTGCAATTTTAAGAATAGCATAAGGAGATAAATTATGGCTTCCGTCCAAGGATGGGGCCGTCTGACTTGGGGCTCGGGTGCATGGGGTGAATATGCTCCTGTAGAAGCTACAGGCAATGGCCTCACGTCATCTACTGAAGATGTAACAGTTGTTACGGATCAAGTAATTACAGTTACTGCTGAGGGTTTAACATCTACTGCCGGTGATGCCGTCGGTACAGGTCTTGCTATTGCATCACCTTTAGGTAATGAATTAGAGTGGAAACCTATTGGAACCTATATTGTTCAATCCGATTATATTTTTCCTATCACAGGTACATCAGCTACTTCGTCAGAAGGAGATGTTACTACTAGTGTAGAAATAAGAACAGGATGGAATAGAGCTTACGATATTACAACAGGAGCCACTATTGGGTGGGGAGACCAACAATGGGGTGCTTCTGGTGGATCTTATGCGCTAACAGGAGAAGATTTAACAGCAACAAGTGGAACAGGATCCACGGTAACTACCGATCAAATACTTTCCCCAACTGCTGAAGGCTTAACAACTTCTATTGGTACGTATGCAATTACAGGAGATGCTGGAATAACCATTGTAGCAGCTTCAGAACCTGAATTAGATGCATATACAGGATCTGTAGCTATAGCTATTAGCCCAGGAGTTTATCCAACAGCGACGGGCATGACCTCTGCTGTAGGAGATGTATTAACCTCTATTTTTGTTACAGGAGTTAGTGCTACCGCTAGTGAAGGTGATGCAACTCAAGAAACCACTTATCTAGCTCCAAGTGAGGAAGCTACGACTTCTGTTGGCACCGTAAATATTCAAACACATGTGGACTTTACAATAACAGGAGTTTCTGCTACAAGTAGTACTGGAACCTTAGGCGGGATCTTTTGGTCTGAAGTCGATGATTCCAACAGTTCTATGAGTTGGACAGAAGTTCACAAGGCTGCATAAAAGTTTTGACAAACTTTATAATAATCAATAAAACTTTATTAGGAGATTAAATAGTGCCAACATATTCAACAGGTCTAAGAATAGAACTTCAAACTACAGGAGAGAATTCAGGTACATGGGGAACTATTACCAATAATAACTTTTCTCAAGTATTTGAATTTGCTATTGCTGGTGTTTATGCGGTTCCTGCTATTACTACTGGTACTTCTACTACTCTAAGCAATGGCGATGGTCCACAGACTGCGGCTAATAATCAAGCAAGACAAAATACCTTACTTTTTAGTGGAACAGTTTCCACAACTCATACCGTTCAATTCCCAGCTACTGAAAAAACATATGGAATTTATAATAATATTTCAGGCGGTGCAGACATATCTGCAAGGCTAGGAGCAACGGGTAATACACTTACCATTTCTAATGGTAAATACCGTTTAGTAGCAACAGACGGAACAAATTGGTATGATATATTTTCTCTTGCTGGATTAGGGGAAACATGGGTAGAAAAAACAAACTCCGACTCTCCTTACACAGCTTCTGCTGGCGATAATATTTTTGTAGATTGTTCTGCAGCAGTTGTTACAATTACTCTCCCTGCGTCTCCATCAATAGGGGATCAGGTTAAAATCGTAGATGGCACAGGTAGTGCAGCTACATATAATATTACAGTTGGTCGTAACTCTAAAAAAATTCAGGGTCTTACATCAGATTTAACAATCAGCACTAACAACGCTGGTATTTCTCTGGTATATTACGACACAGATAATGGGTGGAGGTTGAAATATAACGACTAATGGCTAACTTACAAGATTTAACAAATAGAAGTGAAGTAGGCGCAATTAAGCCTTGGACTAAAACAACCGCACCTGCTGGTTATGTACTGTGTGATGGTGCAGCTATTTCAAGAACCGATTATGCTGATTTATTTGGTGTAATCTCTACTACCTATGGAGCAGGAAATGGATCAACAACTTTTAATGTTCCAGATCTTCAAGGTAAAATGCCACAAGGATATGAAAGTGGAAATTATGCAATGGCGGGCACAGGTGGTGCTGACACGGTTACCGTTTCTTTAACTAATAACCAAGCCGTTTCTTTAACTAATAACCAATCAGTGACAGTGACAGGAGAAATTTCAAATACTTCTATTACTGAAGCTCAATTAGCTTCTCACTCTCATGTATTAACTAAAGGTGGAGCTCCAGAGATGACAGGACCTGGAACTGTATCTGGTATTGTTTCTCAAGCAAGAGCACCTTATATTAATTTTCCTACTACTTCGTCAGGAGGTGGAACGGGTCACAATCACGCTCATACTTTAGCAGGAACATTAACAGGAGCCGTGACAGGCACATTGAGTGGTACGGTTACGGGCTCAGGAACAAATTCATTTTCACCTTATGTGGTGGTTAACTATATTATAAAACATTAGGAGATATTGATGGCAACACAAATTGTAATAGGAAATGGCAGTTATATAAAACTAGATGATGAGTTTCATATTGATTGGGCTGATAAAGGTAATTCTATGCCAGCACTTCCTTCTACTCTTCATGCGATGATTTGGAATGATCTTCCTGGTCAAAACGAAATACAAAATAAAAATGATTCAACAGGAAATATGACAGGAAACACTGATTTAAATTCTACTAGTGATGCCGTAGGATCTACTACTGTTGCTGCTTTATTAAGTTGGGGTGAAACACGGAAGGGTGAGATTAATACAGCAATTACTGCTTATAATGATGCTGTGACCGCAGGTACCGCAATAGAGGGTCAAACTTGGATAGATTACGATCCTAATTATTCATAAAGTTAATTTTCCCATATTATAAGAATTTAAACTACCTTTGGAACCAAACGTTCCTTTAGCAAATATTTCAAATGCTACAACAGTTCTTAAATTAGATGTAAGATGATGCCCTACCCGATGGGAAAGAGACGCATCAAAAATTATTAAATCATTTTTTTTAGGGTAATAAGTCATTAACTGTTGATTCCATTCATTTATGTTTTCATAATTATACTCAAGATATTGATAAGACTTAGATCGTTCAATTTGAAAAGAATCTTTTTCTTCATCCACATTAATGTAAAAAACTCCTGTAAAAAAAGAATTACTGTGAGAGTGAAAAGGACCACCATTATTTATTTTTTCAATGTTAATTACCCAAGATCGAGTAATAAAAAAATTTAAAGTATTTTCTATCTCTAAAATATCTTTTGTAAAAATATCTACGTGTCGTTGAATTTCTTTTTTTAAAGAAGAAAAATATTTTTGTTCTAAGATATTATCACTCGTTGAATAATTAAAATCTCCAATTGGACTAAATTTTATTTTATTCATATTAATAGGAGAAATAGATAAATTTTCTTTGTAAATAAGAGTAGGAAAAAGTTGAAATAACATACTATATTTCTTCAAGACTTTCTTTATAAGGACCATTTTTATTTACATAATGAATAAAAACTTGATGATGCCAAGAGGGCTGAGGTTGAGTAAAAATAGGTCGCCAATGTTCTATTTCACATCCTTTGTAAATAACCGCATCTCCTTTTTCAATAAGTAAAGGCATATTTTCCATGCACAAAGGCCATTTATAATTTTTATCTACATAATTATATTCCATCGTTAAAGAAGCACTAATCTCACAAGCAGCTCTATCTTTATGTCTTTTTAAATCACAGCCAGGTAAATAAATTCGTGTATAGCAGTATGTAGGAGAAAGCTCTAAGCCTGTTTCTTCTTCCATACGTGGTTTTAAAAAATGTAATAAATGTCTATAAGCTATAATATCTTGTGAATGAATAGAATGAGATAAAGGAACTTGACCATCAGGTTTTGCTTCTTTGGTATCTTGTAACATAAAATGAGTTAAAGAAGAAAAATATTTTACTAAATCTAAGGAAAGAAAATTTTTTACATATTTATATTGTTCTTTCATTAATGAATCCATGTAATGATAGCATGCCTATCTCCTTTTGTTACTGGTAAGACGGCATGAGGAAAACAAAAATTACTAGGAAAGACTATAGCACTTCCCGTTTCTTTAGGTAAAATATGTTCTCCTCCAAAAAAAGAAAATTCTCCTCCTTCATAATTATCATTAAGAAGAAAAGAAATACTTAGTACTCGAGGATTAAGATCAAAATGATCGGTGTGTTCTTTATAACATCCTTTTTTATTTCCAATATAAAGAAGATGTTCATACCCTGTATCTTCACAGGTTAAACCTGTATAAAAATATTTAAATTCTTCTCTATATGTTTTAATAATAGACGCTACTGCATCAAATAAATATTTATCAAATTTTTTATCTAATTTTTTATCATAACAATTACGAACAGTAGTATCTACTTTTCCCCCTGAAATAGTAGCAGGAAAAAAAGATAAATCAGCTTGAGTTATAATTTCTTTACATATTTCTTTATCAAGAACATTTTTATAATGTTTAATATAATCTTTTATATTTATCATAATATTTCATCTCCTATGCATAAATGATCTAACTGCGTGTTTTTTAATATGTTTTTTGCATGTGCTGTGTTTCCTACAATAGGATAGCCCGCTTCATTTAAAGAAGTATTAAGAAGTAATGGCAGTCCTGTTAATTTTTCAAATTCATCGAGTAAAGAATAAAAATAATAATTTTGATTAGCATTAAGTGTTTGAGGTCTACATGTTTTATCCACATGAGTGACGCTTGGAATTAAATCACTTTTTACTTTAGTATTATAAAGCATATAAGGAGAATAGGAGATATCAAAATAATCTAAACTTTTTTCTTCTTTAATTGTAGCTGCATAAGGACGCCACCATTCTCGATGTTTTACTTTTTTATTAATTAAATCTTTTCCTGTAGGAAGAGAAGGATTCAGAAGAATAGAACGATTGCCCAAGGCTCGTGGACCAATCTCCCCATGTCCTTGATACCATCCTACAATTTTTCCTTGCGCCAATAATTCAGCTACTTTTTTAATAGTAGAGGACGAAAGATCCGAAGTTCCTTCATCATCTTCAACATAAGGAAATTCTGGCCATATAAAATCATTAAGATTTTTAAAAAAATTTAATCCCCATCTTACACATCCAATTGATAATCCTCCATCATCCACGGCAGGTTCAATCTCTATTTTATATCCTTCTTTTTTTAATTTAGCATTCCATTCAATATTAAGAGCACACCCTCCTGAATAAATAATTTTTTCTTTTTTATTTAAAATTTTAAATTTATCTTTAATCCATTCAAAACATATTTTATCTGCAGTGCGTAGAAAGTCTTGCCATTCTTGATTGTTCTCTTGATAAAGACAACGACATAAAGTGTAAAGCTCATTAAGATCAGAAATTTTATAAAAATCTTTTTTTCGTTTTCCATGAGCTATGAGCCCCATTACTTTTCCAGCTTCGTTTAATAAATGAGTAGTAATATTTTCTGAAGATAATTTCATCGCTCCAGAGATAGCCCCAAAAATATGTCCCGGGTTAGTTTCCTTATATTTAAAAGTACTTTTTTTATTTTTAATACTTATACTATTTCCATTACTTCCTCTCCCATCCATTACATAAAATTGATCTGTAGGTGAATAAGAAGTATGGGAATATGCATGTGCTAAGTGATGATCAATAATATAATGATTTTTAGTAAAATGAATAACATCTTGATCATGTAAGGGAAGCCGAGGCGAACCATCTATAAATTGCAGTGCACCTTCATCAGTTTGAACTAATAAATCTATCTTATCTAGATCAATATTCCACTGTTGCAGTTTTTTCCAATACCACTGTTCTGGGGCATAACCGTGTTTAATATTAATTTCTCTTTCGTATTTAGCATATTTAATCTTACCATTATTAAATACACATATACTAGAGTCGTGATATGCTTTTCCTAATCCTACAATAATCATTTAAAACTTTTTTTACTCCAAAATCTGTTTTTATATCTATCTAGCCATTCACTTTGCAATAAGTTTAATGTAGAGGAATGTCTTTTTTCATAATAAAATCCTGAAAACATTTTCCAAGATTCTCTTTTAAAAGGAATTACTTGCACCATAGGTTCTCCTTTTTTTATTAAAAATTGTTTGTCCCTTTTGGTTAAAATAAAAGGAAAATTAATGGTATTAATATAATTATCCGTATCCACAATTCCTTCAATTATTTTAAATCTATCTTCCCCATACCTATTCATGGGATGAGTAAAAAGACAACTATACCCAGGAGGTGTTTTAATTAACCATTTGTTATGAAATTTTCCTGCATGTTCCCCAGTTTTTTTATGCCATTTTTCAGGAAGCTGAACTTTATTATGAAATCCAAAGTCATGGCGTTCTTTATTAGCAGGCGTTACACTAAAATCATTTTCCACAGGATCCACTACATAATCTTGATCAAAAGGAATAATATATCCTGCTGTAAGAGAATCAAGAAAAGGTATACATGTTTTTACTGTAGGCTCATGAAAATTATTTTTTTCGTAGCGGTGTAATTTTTTATATTCTTCTGGAACAAAGTGAGTGGATGGTTTGGGATGAGGCCATACATCGACCATCTCATTATTTGTAGCTATAAATTCTATTTTTTTTTCAAACATTTCTTTCTCCATATAGTCCTACGGATGCAATTAAACGTGAATTTAAAGAAATAGCTTTATGTCTATTTCCTTTAGGAAAATATAAAAGATCTCCCTTTTCTATAGAATAATTTATATCATTTTTCATATCTTTATAAATAGTTGTTCCTTCTAATCCTATTAAAAAAACATCTTCGATGTCGGTATGTGAAACACCTACGGAAGCCATAAAAGATATAAATATATCTACACTATCTCTGATATCATCTTTGTAATTAAAAGTTTTTTTAAAAAAATCTAAAAAAGTAAAAAAGAAAGAATTATGTTGATGTATCTGTCTTACTTGCCAAATACAATTAAAGGTAGGTAAAGCAAGTTCAGATCCTTTAGGAATAACATTTAAAGAGTATGTATCTATTTCCTTAATAATATAATTAAAATTCTTTGGGGTTTCCCATGAGGTAAATTTTTTAATAAAAGTTGGTTCTTTATTTTTAATTTTTTTTATATTATCACTGTTTAAAATCATTATTTTTCCTTAAAGTCATTACATAAATTACCAGCTAAAGTAATTCTTTCTTGAGATGATTGATGAGGAGTAACAGAATGAAAAAGAACTCCTTGAAAAAATAATACCGATCCTTCGGTAACCGAAATATCCAATGTAGGGGCATAATCTTTTAGAGCACTTTTAAATGTAGTACCAATAGGATTATGAAATTGAAAGGTAGAAGAATCATCAGGAATTTGTACAAAATATACACACGACCATCCATGTCTATCATGAGCATGACTTAACGCATAATCATCTTTTTTATATTTATTTATCCAACAATTATTTATCCGTAATCCTCCTTCACATTCTATTTTTTCTTGTTTTATGATCTCTTTTCCATATTGAAGAATGTCTTGGCAAATTTGATGAAGAATAGGAAATTCTAAATGAATATTCCAATTGGTTCTCCAGGCATAAACATTGGACTGAGTATCTAAAACTAAAGAATCTCCTCTAGATAATGTTTGTAAATGTTTATTTTCTTCCACTAAAATTATTTGATTAATCATTTTTTTATAATGTTCATGATTGTCTAAAGAAAAAGAAAAACATTTTTGTTGAAAAAGAGGATGAGTAGTTATGTTCATTTTTTAGGAGGCTCTAAAATAAAATTAAAAGACATAGATCTTCTAATCTCATTATTTTTAGTTTTAAAAGGCATCACAGCATGTTGATGATCGGCTTCAAATAAATAAAAATCCCCTACTTTTGGCTTCAGATATTTACATGATCGTCCTCCAGCATTAATAAAACATAGTTGACCATCTTTAAATTTATGGGAAAATTTACTATCATTAATAAATTTAGGAACTTTTAAAAATAAAACACTAGAATATCCTAGGGTTTCATTATGTGTATGAGGAGGATTATATTCTCCTGATTTCATGTCATTAATCCAGCAACTTAAAATATTAAGATTATAAGAACCAGGAACGCATAGTTGATGTTTTATAGATTGAGTAATGTAAGTCTCCATACATTTTGTAATAAATTGAAATGCACTTGTTTTTTCAAAAATAGGGATAATATTAAGTTCACTATCTAAGCGCCCTGCTAATCTTTTTCCATAATCTTCAAGATGAGATTTTGCTTTTTCATATTTATTATTAAGATCATGCACATCTTTTTTTGACATTTTAAATTTACCAATCATTTTTCCTGAAATAATAGCTTTCATTTATAGATCCTTTGTCATTAATTGATATACCATTGATATACGACTTTTATTAATGGTGGAATTCCATAACAAAGGAGAATGATAAATACCTGCATTAAAAAAAATAGCTCTGTTTTCTTTAAATCCAATATGTGTATTTAAAATATATTCATTTTCTTTTTTTATATAAAATCCTGTTCCTCCATGAATATCGTCATCTCCTTTAAGATAAACAATTAATTGAGAGTTTTGATATTTTGGATCATAATCTCGATGAACAAAAGCTTTTTTTTCGGCTACCAAAGTATAAGTGGCAAAGTGAAATTTTATAATTTCTTTATTAAATTTTTTAATATTGTCTTTAACTATATCACGTATCCCATCTTCCTCAGAAATAAGGGATCCAAACCACCAATGTGTATTAAGATCTTTTGTATATCTATTGTCCTTAGACGACCACTCAAGGTTATCTACAAATTTATGCATTTCTTTAAATACTTCACTTGGTAAAAAATTATCCAAAATGCGAATATCAAAAGCTTCTGAATCTTTTATACTTTCTGTCATTATTCTGGCTCTTTCATAACACACTTTCTTTGTCAAGAAAACTTATTATGCTAAATAAAAATATATTATTTGATTTAAATCAAATATGTGTTTAAATTAGATCTCACCCAAAAATTAGAATCACAGGAGTTATTATGGAAAATCAAGAAGTATTGAAGGCTATAGCTACCCTTGCAGATAAGGTGAGCCGATATCATGAACGTTTATTAGCAGTGGAGAGAGAAAAAGAAAAATTAGAAAAAACATTATCTCAGCATCTTCAAGGATGTAATTGCCATGATTCTTCCAACAATGAACAAGTAACTCTTAGTGGAGAAAGTGTAGACACTGAATGTGAAGCTTGTAGTGCTTAATTTTTTTTAGAGGGTGCAACCAGATCTTGTAGTTTAGGCGCAAAAATTTTAACATCTCTTCGTATATGTTCTTCTTTAGTTTCTGTAGTAGGATTACTAATATCTTTTTCTACTTCTTCTTCGGAAGAATATTCATAACCTGTATTAATATTAGTTATAAGAGTTTCTGATCGACAACTCCACTTAGGTATTTCTCTTCCATCATCTAATTTTACTGTTCCAAGTTGTTTAGCTTCTTCCACAATTTTAGTCATTCTTCTTACTCCTTGTTAGTTCAATATTAAAAGATATCACAATTCTCTCTTCGTGAGAATTATTTTCCTCAACTTCATGGTAAAGCCAAGAAGGAAAAAATAATAAATCATTGGGTTTAGGGTTCCATGAAACTCGGTGACTTGTATGAATACTCTCTCCTAGTTTTTTAGGAGGAGAAAGAATTTCTGATTGAGGACGTGGATCATGAAAAATAAGAGCTCCGCTTTTTGGAGGTACTTGTAAATAAAACACGCCTGATAGATAATTATAAGGGTGATTGTGAAGACGATTACTGCTTCCCGGACCATTGACCACGGCCCACATGCCTGTCATAGATGGAATCATTTCATCTATTATATCTAAATGTGTCATCGCTTCTTGGGATAAATTAACAATTTCTGATTTTAATGTACTAAATTTTTCATTTTCATGAAGATAATCATGACTATGCCATCCTCCTTTAGTGCTTTTTCCTTCAATAGTTTGAGGTTCTTTTCCTTGAAGAATTTTAATTTCTTTCACAAGATCTTCATAACCCGCTAAATTTAAAGAAAATACAGGAGTAATAAATAAAGAATGAAGGTCGATTATAGATCTCCTTTTGTTATTTCTAACACACTAGCTGTCACATGAACTTGATTAGCAGCATTAGCTTGAACATATAATATATCACTTTCTTCCAACACTAAAGGTTGTTCTAGTAATTCTACTGTATTATTTGCCGTAATACTTTTTTGATTAAATAAAACAAAAGTAGCTGTGGCACTTGAGTCTAAATATTTAATATCAACGAGAGTGGCATTAGCTGAATCACTAGCCACCAAAATAGATTTCACAACACCTGTTGTTGGAAAAACAGGAGCAGTGCCTGTTACCCCTGGTGATGCCGATGGAACGGTATATACTGCCGTTAAATCGGTAGTAGTAACATCAAGGGAAGAATTTTTAAATGTATCAGCCAAGAAACCAACTCCTTCCTCCAGACTTATCTTCTATATCTTGAGCATACGATGTATTAAGAGCTAAAATAATTTGCTCTAGTAAACGCATAATTTGATCTATCTGTGATTGTTGATATTCGGGTGTTGCATTAGGTAAACGTGTAATTGTTATTTTAGCCATTATCTTCTTCCATCTGGTCTAAGTTGCAGTTTCATTGAACCTAGTCTCCAGTTTGTTTCATCCGCAACATTGGTTAAAAAATTCAACTTTACTGATCTTCCTCTTCCTCTTACATTAATTTTCTGTGTTGTGCTACTTACATTTCCTGAAGTAGTCTGCGATGTAGTCGATTGAGGATAATCCTCTAATGTAAGAGTAATGGTTAATTCCTTAGATAAACTTGTAAAATCAGGAACAAACTTACTAACTGACATAAATTGATCACCATCTCCAATTTCAATTGATCCTGTTGTCAGAGAAGCTGCAATAGCCGTCCCGTTAGCTTGGTTATTTCCTTTTTCTTGTTCATAGACATAAGAAGCTCCTGCTGTTACACCAATGGGAGTATTAGAGACTCCTGTGCTTGTAGTTGCATTAGCTGTAACCGTTGTATCATACTCACTAGAAATTGGAAATTCATAGGTATAATTTCCAAGATATGTTGTTCTTCCAAGTGTAGATGTATACCATGTATTTTCTAAATAATTATATACTACTACTCTGTCAATTTGAGTAGCACTAGACGAAGGATAAAACCATAAAACTTCATTAAATTCAGGATTAACCCCGCAAGCTATATCATTTTTATTAGTAAAACTAATATCATCATAAACATAATCTTGAACAGAACACGGCATCTTTTTAACAACACCATCATACATATAGAATGCATCATCGCCCATCCAATAAGCTCTTCCGTTTACATCAATAGCTGCATGCTGTGCTATTAATCCGCAGTTAGCCCCCAGTTGACGTTGACCAAATGTAAAAGGAGTACCTACAAATTGAATACCGTGCAAAGATGTATCGGTCCATACAAGTATTTGCCCCGTTGAGCGTACGGCTCCTACAATTCGTGAACCATCGGCAATACGAAGAGAACCTGCTTCATTCGTAGCAGTAGGAGCCCATGTTGTTAAACTTTCTCTATCAGCAAATCTAAAAAATAAATCATCTTGAGTTGCGGCATCAGTAACAGTAGTGGATGTACCAAATAAAAATAAGTGTCTTGTATCAGCCGAGACTAAGTTAAACCGAGAAGCAACCGGGGCTGTTGCCCCAAGGCTCACGGCTCTTGTACTTGTACCATTTGATTTATCCCACTGATAAGTTCCACCATTTAACACGGTAGCAATTAAATCTTCTCCAAAATTATCTAAAGACCATTGACGTGCATAAATAGTAACATTGGAAGAAGATCGAGGTGTACCCCATGTACTATTACCCCATGTTAAAACTCCCCATCCATATCCATATGTTGATGTCGAATTTCCTACATTAATTTGATAACTTGCTGTAACCGATCCTCCGCCAGCAGCCGTTGTTCCTGTAGCATTTGAAGGAAAAGTAATGGTGTAACTATTGCTATCAATAATAGCAGTTATTTCAAACTCATTATTAAATTCTAATCCATCCACAGTATTAGTAGCACTTCCATTATCAAATTGAACGAAATCTCCTACCTCAGCTCCGTGACTGGCATCCGTAACCGTGACTCCTGCTCCTCCTGAAGTTGTCTCAAAAGGATTGGTTAGAGAAGCAGTTTCACGGATAGGTGTTATATCAAAAATTGCTCCCTCCGAATATAAATAAAGTTTTCTATCGGTGCCTAGGGCTAAATACCTTGTACCATCTAAAGAAAACCAAGAATGTGTATCTCTTACCACCCCAATGATGGTTTCATTAGGATTAGGGAGATAACCCCATCCTTTCCATCTCTCGGGTTTTCCGTAGTGAAAACGTACTAATTGAGAATCAACGTAACGTCGATCATCTCCAGCAGCATAGGGAGAATCCTGTTTATCTACACCAGGTTGAAATTTTAAATCGGTTAATTGCATGCAAGCACATACTAAATTATTTCTTGTTTTCTGGCAAGAATTGAGTTCCTACATTTCCTCTAAAGACATAGGTACCATGATGATTAAGACCACTTACAACATCGGCATAAACAGAACCTCCTATTTTCTGCCATAATCTACAAAAAGCATAATCTTCTGAGAGATAGCGTTTAGTTTCTGGTTCAATCATTGTATCAAAAAAAGCATAATTCCAATCCGATGTATCATGATAATTAAATTGAGTATCATGCGGTTGATTAAGATGCTGATCCGATTTAAATTTAAGTTCAGGATAAGCTTTAGCCATTTTTTCAAATACTTGTCTTTTTATCAACATAAATCCAGTTGCCCCGTCTAATACTTCTATAAAACCTTTCTTTACTTCAATCCTATCTGGTGTTTTCACATTAATATTATATTCTAGGGAAGCTGCATGAAGTTCATCTATATCTATGTCGGGATTATTAGTAATTCTTTTTTTTACTTTTCTCCAGTCAATAGCTTTTCGAGGATACACTCCTGTAACTACATCTTTATCTAAATCTACCATTCTAAATACTGTTTTTTCACTAAACCCAATATCCGCATCAATAAAAAGAAGATGGGTATAATTTCCAGGATCATCCATAAATAATTGTACTAAAGTATTTCGTGCTCGGGTAACTAAAGATTCATTTCCTACCGTTCCAAATTGTAAAGCAATATCGTGTTTAGGTGCTTCGTTCACTAAACGTAAACAGCTTTTAAAATAATCTGCTGTTATCATTCCACCATAACACGGTGTGCCTATAAAAATTTTAGTCTGCATCTTTGTAAAAAATATTAAGTGTAAATCTCTTGGAACTCTCACCAAAAGATTGTAAATCCGAATGAGGTATTCTCATTCCGTTAAAAAATAAAGCTCGGTTTTCTACAAAACCAATGTGTGAAGATAATTGATTATCATGCGTAAACCCTGTTCCATTATTAAGAAGAGGTTCACCTTTAACAAAAAAAAGAAAGTTTGCTACATTTCCTTTCTCATCATCGGTGTGAAATAAAGGCTCCTTTTTATTTTGTCTTGAATGAGCACTCACGGAGATGGGCTTCAAATTTCTATGAGGAAAAAAATATTGTTTAATAATTTTTAATAATGGATCATCATGAAAACTGTTGGGAAAAGTATGTCTAAAGCCATATTCTTGTCCTGCAGGATTTTTTACCTCTTCGTAATTTAAATTTACTAGCGTCTCTTGAAGAGAGTGTAATGTTTCTTTACTCAAAAAATCATCAACATACATAACAAATTTGGTGTTTTTATTGTGTTGCATATTCCACTTTTAAATATTCTATTTTCTGTATCCAGCATTTTGGAATAGCTATAGATCCTCCACCATTTTGATCAAGTTTTCCTGTTGCATCTTTTTCTTCACTAAACGATCTCATTACTACTACTTTCTCTTCAGTATTAACAACTAACCATCCTACTTCCTGACACAGGGCTAATGGTGCATTAAGAATTTCTTTTATTTCAAGCCACCCTGTTTCCATATCACGAGCATCTACCCACGTCACACGGACCATGGGCGTTTTATTAATATCAATCATTATTTTTTTTCTTTATAAAATTCTTTTCGGCGGGCTGTCTCTGCATTTCCCACTTGAGGATCTTTTTCTTTTTTGATTAATTGTAAATTAAAAGATACCGATCTTCTCTCTTCGTTCTTTGTTCTAAAAGGATAAACACCATGCGCTAACCAATTAGGAAATAAAAATATATCTCCTACTTTAGGAGAGTGTTGAAATTTATGTCCACTAAAGGTAGCTGCTTGTCCATTAAACCAACATATATCTCCTACCGTTGGATAATGATCTTCTTTTGCATATTCTTCTGGTAAACTTTTTGGTACCCGTAAATAAAAAACTCCGGATAATTGTCCTTCATGAATATGAAAAGGATTAAAGTCTCCCGCATACTGGCTCACGGCCCACATAGATTCCACTACCATTTGACCAATAAACTCTGGGCTAATCGTTTCATTAGCAGGAGGAATAGAAATATAAGATTTAACCATCTCACCAATTAAATGAATCATTGGTTGTGCTTCTTCTGATCCTAACCATTCAGGATCAAAACGTGTTTCTTGTTTTACATTTCCTGCAAGATGAGGTGCATGATCAAATTTTTTAGAATGTTCTTTATCATTCATCATCTTTGTTGCTTTATCATCCATCAACTTAACTAAAAAATCAGGTAGTTTTCCTTTTACAATAGTAGGACCAAAAGGTCGAATAGCATCAAATTTTAATACTTGCTGTTCTTTTTTCTCTTTCTTTGCCATGCTATCCTTTCTTTTGCATAAATATCTATTGTCATATAGCAATATTTTGCCTATAAATATACAATTAAATAGGCTTACTTCAAGGGCAGCCTCCTTGCACATTTTCAATCACATAAATTGCTAAGGAGATTATGCTAAAGGGATTAAAAGGAATATTAGAAAAAGGTTTGCAAATTGCAGCTCCATTTATTGGATCTGCTTTTGGTGGTCCAGTAGGATCAGCACTTGGATCAGGAATAGCTTCATTATTAACAGGTAATAAACCGAAAGACGCTTTAATATCAGCCGCTATGGGTTATGGTGGCGGTAAAATGGGTTTATTTGGAGAAAAAGGACAAAACCCTTTGGCTAATTTATTGAGTCCTCAAAAACAATTTACTAATGTATTGGATAGAGGAGGCCGAGATCCAGTAACATCTACTAAAAGTCAACCTGGTATTTTACAACAAATTTTAGGTGGTCTTACAAAGGAAAGAGGAACGGAAGATGATCCTCGCCCAAGTTATCTTATGCAGGGATTAGCGTCCCTTGGACCTGGCGTTTTAGCGTACATGGCCGCAAAAGAAGATATGGAAAAATCAAATGTTCCAGATGCTTCAGAATATATGAGTTCTGTCGATACAATGTATGGAGGCCAAACAGCACGTCCAGGAGCGGAAAGACGCATTAGAAATTTAAATGTTAATGTAGATCCTACAACAGGAGCGGCAGTCTATAGAGCAGGGGGAGGTATAATGGATATTTCAGAAATGGAAGAAGTTACTTATCCTGTTACTGGTTTTGCCGGGGGAGGATTTACAAGAAAAACAGGATCTATAAATGGTCCAGGGACAAAGACAAGTGATTCTATACCCGCTTATTTAAGTGACGGAGAATTTGTTCAAAAAACAGATGCTGTCAATGGTGCGGGAATCATGATGGGTGCAACAAATGCAGAAGAAGCTCGTAAAAAAGGAGCCGACTTTATGTATGCTCTACAAAATAAATTATCTAGAGTAGGAAAGAACGTAGCATAATGGCAACAAATCAAACACAGACTTCCATAGCAAGAGAAGCTCCATTTCTAGAAGACTACAGAAGACGTCTTTTAGATACATTATATGGAGGAACCGCAATTGATCCAGCAACAGGAAAGAAAAAAGATCCAGGTCTTTTAGATACTCCTCTTCAGCAATTTCAAAGAGGGATTGCAGGTTTTGCTCCGCAAGAAACCGCAGCTTTTAGTTTAGCAGCTCAACAAATGGGTGTTGATCCCACAACAGGAGCGGTAACAGGTATTGCAGGTTATCAACCTTTTCTTGATCAAGCAAAAACACAATTAGGAACAGCACAGGCTACAACATCTCTGGGTATTCCTTCACTACAATCAGCGCAACAAGCATATGATCCAAGCACAGCTAATACACAAGCTTTTATGAATCAATATCAATCTGATGTAACAAAAGAAGCATTAAAACAATTAGATGAAGAAGCACAAAAAGCACAATCAAACTTAGCAACTCAAGCACAAAGAGCAGGAGCTTTTGGTGGGGCAAGATTTGGTGTTCAATCAGCAGAATTATCAAAAAATTTACAAGACATAAAATCAAAAAGAATATTTGAAGATCTATCTCGAAACTTCTTACAAGCTCAACAACAATCTATTGGCACAAGTGAAGCTAATCGTGCACGGCAACTACAATCAGCTCAAACTTACGGTTCGCTTGGACAAGGAATTGCTGGACAAGCACAAGCAATGGGTAATCTTGGCGCACAACAAGCTCAATTAGGACAACAAGGTATTCAATCACTACTAGGAGTAGGACAAGTAGGTAGAACAAGAGATCAAGCAGTATCTGATGAATTATTTAGATATTCTCAAGCTCAAGCTCTAGAACCTCGTCAACGAATACAATTTGGTTCTGACATTTTAGCGGGCGTTCCATCGCTTCAACAAACTATTTCTCAACAACCTTTACCATATACTAATCCATTAGCTGCTGGTGTAGGAGCGGGTATTACAGGAATTTCTGCTTTATCTAATTTTTATGGAAGTTAGACATGGCTGAAAGTATTTTGAATAGACCCATGTTTAATAGAGGAGCAAGAGATCCTGTTTATAAAAAACCATCGGAAATGATTGAAGAAAATCAACAAATTCAAATTGATTTTGGAGAACCACGTTTTCAGCAACCTTTGGGAATTAATGATTTTTTATCAAAAACACAATTTGAATTTAATCCGAGCAAGGCACGATCTGCTTATGAAGAATTTAAAGGTAAACCTAAAACAGCGCAAGATTTTGCGGCGGTTTATGATGAAATGTATCCTGAAGTAGAGCCTTTAGATGAGGATTTTCGTTTTGAAAAAAATTTAGCTCTTGCTCGATTAGGTTTAAATTTAATGAAACCTACGGTAGGGGGACAATTAACTCCAGCTATTGCCGCAGCGGGAGAAAATTTTCTTGTTGATCTAGCAACTCTTAACGAAAAAAAACGAGAACAAAAAATACTTAACAGAGAACAGGAAACAGAAGACCAACGAGCAAAAAGAGAATATGTTCTTAATGCTCTCGATCAACAAAGAGACACACGAGACGCTGCAGAAACAGATTTATTTATGCAAATGTTAGAATTTAATATGACGGATGAAAAAGAAACAGCAAATTTTAGAAGAGACTTGGCAAAACAGTTTTATAATTATCAGTATGATGTAGACATGATGGGAATGGAAAATAATGCAAAACTATTAATGGATCAATTTCAAAAAGATCCTGTTGTTTTTGCTTTAGCAGGCGCAGGAAAAAATCCTAAATATGTAACAGGTTATGTTCAAATGGATAACTTAGGAAGACCTATGAATATGATTCCTCAAGTAGTAGATGGTCAAATGACGTATGTTCCAGATTATAAAATTGGAGAAAATGCCGTTAAAGCAACATTCCAATTTAGTGATGCAGGAACTTTGACTTCAAATGCCAAACTACAATTAGAATATGCAGAAAAAATTAATACAGGTAATACCGCTATTTCCTTTATTGATGATATTATTGAAACAATTAAATTTGGAGAAGGGGCTAAAGTTGGTGCTCCTGGTAAATTTAAAGGATTTGCTCAAGAAGTATATGGTACTATTTTAGATGTAGCGGATGAATTTGCTAAACAAGGGGTTATTAGTTCAGAAAAATATGAAAGTGCTGTTGATAATCTAGAAAGTAGTGTTTTAAGTGATCTAGCTAATTCGTGGCAAGGGGAGATGGGTAATAGAAACTTTACTCAAGATGAAGTATATGATCAGTTATTTGGTACGGGGGTTAGAAAAAATTATGATCCTGATCTTGTTCGTAACGTAATTCGTATTAACTCAATTTATTATGCCATAGCACGAGCTCGTAAACCAACGGGACGTTTAAATATGAATGATATAGATAATGCCAAAGAATCTTTAACTTTATATTCTTTTGATGTTTCTACGGATAAAGTTAAAACAAGTTTAGTTGGAATTAGAGAGGAGCTATCACGTTTTGTTGAAGGTCAAAAATTAGCTTTTAATTCTGACTTCGTAGCAGGAGATCCTAAACTTCTTATAAATTATAATACTCGTTCATCTTTTGCTCCTACTGTAACGGCTCAAGGAGGAATTATTCCTGTTGGTGAGAATGACTCAGGATTTGATGAAACTATGGGAGGACAAAAGTAATGGCTGATAGAGCAGTAGCAGGTATTCCCGCAAATGTTGTATTAGAAAGAGCACGTACAGGGTTAAGTAAACCTTTAATGTTATCCGTGCATGATCAAATATTAACACAAGGACCAGCTGGTAGAGAAACAAAACTTGGACCTCATGTTCCTCAGTTTTTGGGATCAGCAGGTATGTCAATTTATAACCCAAGAACTCCAACTGAAAAACAACATGTTCTTGAAAGAATAAATGTTGAACGAGAAAAAGAAGGAAAAAATTCTATTACTATGGAACAATTTGACTGGAACAACAATCGATTTCTGAGTGCCGTAGACGCCCAAATAAAAGTTAATATTGAATCTCAAAAAAGAAATGATCCCTATAAATATTTTATGGGAAAATGGAAAGATTCTTTTGATCCTAAAAAATTAAGAGATGCAACAGAAGGAAGTAATTCCATATTTGATATGGTATCTAATCCAAAACAATATTTTAAAGACAAAGGTACAGCATACACAGAAATTTTAAAAAATGCAGCTCCAGGGGATAGAAGTGATTTTATTATGGCTGGAGATGTAATAGGGGCTTTAGGAACAGGTCTAATAACACGAAGAGTTCCTGGAGCACCAAAAAAAATGAAAAGTGTCTACGGAGAAGTACTAGATAGTCAAACAGGAGATGTAATGAAAGTAGTGGGAGGAGCCGGTGTAGGAGCGGGGACAGGTTCTCTGGTATATGATTTAACTAATTCTTTAATAAGAAGAACAATGAATATAGCCGATCCGGAAGATGCGCCATCACCAGCTCTTCGTGCTATGACAGAAGCTAGAAATACATTGTATTTTACCTTAGGAGCCTCAGGATTAGGACCTGTAGCTTCCGTTGCACGCCCTTACTTAGGAAAAGTTTTATTTGGTTTGGAAGGACCAGCTCGACAGATGGCTAACATGGCAGAATTATATAAAGCCCCAATTGGTATCGCTACAGGAGCATTAGCAAGTGGAAGGGGTCCTTTAGCTGGAGCAGCAACGGGATTTAGATCTACACTAGGGAGGATTCCTTTTTCTGGAGGTAAAACAATGTTAGGAAAAACTACATTAGCATCTGCTAATTTAACAAAAGGTATGCAAGATAGAATTGCAAATTTTGGAGAAGATATTCCTATGGATGAAATTTTAAAATATCAAAAAGATAGTTTTAAAGATTTACCACGGCTCGTAAAAACAAAATTAACTGATGACGCTAAAAAACAAGGGTTTAAGGATTACTTTGATTTGCTGGAAGCAGAAATGCGAGTTAATGAATTAGCACCTATTCAACATATGACAGACGTAGGAATGTTAATGACAAAAAAAGCACAGGAAAGATATGGACAATTTTCCTATATTAATGATTTGTTATATAAAGATTTTGAAACTAAAGCTAAGTCTATTTCTAAACCTTTTATTAACACACAAAATACACGAGGTGTTGCACAAGCCTTACGTGATGAAATTAGAGATATGACTGTTCGACTGCGAACAGGTGATGAGGCTATTCCAATGTTAAATGAAATAGATGAATTTATTATGAATAAATTAGGTGAATTACCTGATTATATTTCACCTATGCAATTACGAGGTCTTCAACGAGATATTAATACTCTTTATGGTAATATTGTAGCACCATTAAAAAAAGATGCAGGAGGAGCCGCTTTATTAGGAAGTGCAAGAAAAGCTTTAACAGCGGATCTTAATAATTTTGCTGCGTGGTCTAAAGAATTAGCGGATGAAGAAATGTTAATTGCAGAAGCAGCAAAAAAATCATTACTTCGAGCTAATGAAACGTTTTCGAAGATGGCACCTTTATACAAAAGTCAAATTGCACAACAATTTAAGTTAGTTGATCAAAACATGTTTAGTCCTGGTCCAGATCTACCTGGTTTTATGTATGCGGATGAAATAGGACAGATGGTTTTTAGAAATGGAATAACACCTCAACGAGTGGATGGTTTGTATGAATTAGTAGGACCTACCGCTTTTAAATCAGGTGTTCAATCATGGATAAATAAAGCTTTTAAAAATTCAATGGATAAATCTGCTGTTGTAACAAGAGACGTTATAGATGAGGCAGGTAATAGACGAGCAGTATCTGTGACAGAAAATATCTTTAATGGTAATAAATTTATGAAAAATTTAAATTTAGATGATCCAGGATTTAAACGCATGATGGATTTATCAGGAGAAAGTGGTGAAGCATTTTTAGAAAATGTTGATCAATTATCCACTGTACAAGATCTCTTACGACAATCAGGTACAGGTGGAACAACTTCCCAAATGATTGCACGTCGTTTATCTCTAGGTGGACTTAGATCTGCTATTAATACTTTTAGTATTACCGGCGGTGGAGCATTGGCAGCAACAGGTAATGCCCCAAGTATGACCGTCTTTGGTACTTTAATGGCTGGTATGTTACTGCGCCGAACAGCATCTTTTTTATCTACGCCTGAGGCTATGAAAGCCTACACTCGAATTGTACGCCCCGATGCAAGTGTAGGTCAACAAAGAGCTGCTTTTGTTAATTTTATGAATGAGTACTTTAAAAAAGAAGAAAATAGATCAGATGTTCCTAAACAATATCAAAACATACGGGGGGTAATGGATGATATAAATGGATTTACAGACTGGTTATATGGATCAGGATATGAAGCTGTTACAGACTCACTCACAGATGGCGCTCATCGTAAATATATGAATGAACGATACGGAAATAATATGGATCTTTCTTATAATGAAGTTATTAAACTACAAAAAGATCAACAAGAGTATAATGATTATATGAGCGGAACATTAGATATAGATACGGCTTCTGCAGGAGAAACAATAACGAGACCTGATATTGACACGGGAGGAGAATCTATTTTTAGTGAGGATGAAGCAGTAGCCACGGCTACCGGTCCAGGATTAAACGTTGATCCTGATTATCAATCCGAAACTCCACTTAATCCGGACCAAAGAGTAGCGTTGGCTGGAGGAAATTTGGATGAAGCAATAGCTTTAGGAAATAGGAGAAATTATGGTTGATAGAAGAAGTCAAGCATTACAGGATCAATTTAAAAAAAGTGTTAGAAAAGCACGTGTAGCAGGTATTGATACACGTAGAGGACCAAAAACAGATATTAAACAACGTAATACTGGAGTTAATATTGATACAGGAAAGGGAAATGGAAGAGACCAATTTATAGCAAACCAAGCTTTCCGAGATCAATCGGATAGAAATTTTCAAAAACAAATGCAAGAACAAATCCACCGAAATGCAATTAATAAAATGCGCAGTGGTGTTATGGATAAATCCGATTTTACTGGATATACAGGAGGATTATTAGGTCTTCGTACTGGAAATTTTAAAGATAATGTTTTACAAAGAGGAAAACACGTCTACCCAGGAGCATCTACATGGGGATCAGTTAATCCTGAGACAGGAAATTTAGCTAAACAACTTAAAGTAAGAGAGGGAATGACAAGCCCTCAATATAGTGAATACATGAGAGGATTATTTGCTACAGATCCTTCTCTTTTTCATGAAACATTTCCAGCAGGTAAATTTGTACAAAATTTAATGACAAAGGGTTTAGGTGGGGAAAAACAACCTTTTACACCAGAGTTTAGTGATCCTTATGTAGAGGATTTATTTGAAGAACAAGAAGAAGGAGTGCCTTACGATCCAACGACGATTCAAGGAGATAATAGAATATTTAATCAATTAATGAAGCAAAAAGATTTTAATATAGGATTAGATCCACATATGGAAAATTTAAAATTAAAAGAAATATCTTCTACATCTCCAGGAACAAGTATGATGGAAGACTATTATTCACGTGCACCAGGATTTCAACAAGGGTTAGACTATTTAGTAAACAAAGCAGGGATGGGAACAGTAATTCCTACCACCCTAACTGAAAAACAAGAAGACTATGTTACCAGTGATATGAGAAAAGTACCATATAATATAGAAACTCGTGGACTAGCTAGTGTTTTAAATCAATTAGAAGGTGTTGTTAATGATCCTAACAAACCATTCTTAGATCAAGGGTCTGGTGGATTTTTAGGTTTTGGGGGCAGTGATCCTCAAGAGCCTGCAACAAAACAAGAAATACTTAATAGTCTTGTAGAAAAAGGAATTGTTGATATTAATACAATTACTTCGCAAGATCTAGAACAAGCAGGAGTAACACTTCCAACTATAGGTCTAGCAGGGGGAGGACTAGCTTCTTTAAATCCTTATTCTGATTATAATAAAATGCAAAATAGTAATTCTTACTATGGAGGATTTTAATGGATACAAGTCTTAAAAATATTATTTGGTTAGGATTAATCCTCGTGACCGCTGGTATAACCTACGGCATGATGTCACAACGCCTCGAAGCAGTCGAAAACAAACAACAACAATTAGAAATGATAATATTGCAAGACATCCCAGAAATAAAAGAACGGGTGATAAGACTAGAGATACTACTCGAGCAAGCACTAGCCAAATAAAATCTTTTTGGGATCTTCTCCCATTACTTGACTCGCCAAATCTATTTTCGCATTTAACGCTTTAACAATTCTTTCATCAATGGTGTGTTCCGCCATTAAATCCACATATGTCACTTTACTTGTTTGTCCAATACGATGCGCTCTATCTTCTGATTGCATTCTTACTTCTAAACTGTAGTCATTTGAAAAATACACAACAGTGTGAGAAGAAGTAAGAGTAAGACCATACCCTCCTGTTTTGGGATTTCCGACAAAAAATCGGAGACCGCTATCAGGATCCTGAAAATGGTCCACAATATGCTGACGATCACTATCTTTGGTATCACCAAAATAAGTTGCCACGCTTCCTTTACCATATATATCTCCTATTGCTTTCTCTATGGTTTTTATATCATGACGATACACGGCCCATATAATTACCTTACCGCTTGTTTCCTCTAAAACATTAAGTAATTCTTGTATTCTATTATTCTTTATTGCCTTAATTTCGCCATCATCTGTTTTAACATGACCACAGGTAATTTGATGAAGTCTAATTAATTGTGTCAGAACAGTGGCAGCTGTCATCATTTTATTATCTTCTAAAAATGTTAAAGCTGACTTTTTCATTTCCACATAAGCCTTTAATTGTTCTGGTGTCATCGATACTACTCTCTTCGTATAAAGTTTTTCAGGAAGATCTAAACATTCACTTTTTAAAACACGTGTAGAAAACGTTTTTACTTTTTCTTGTAACTCATCCAAGCGTTGATATTTAACAATATGTTGAAACGAATGAGTGCCCACGGACCGCTGAACAATAACAGCATACCTGGCACGAAAACTATAATAACTTTGTTGATCAATCAGCCAAGGATCAAGAAATTGTATTTGTGAAAATAAATCCAAAGGAGATTTAGTAACAGGAGATCCTGTCATGATACGTCTATACTTTGCGAGCTCTGCCATTTTAAGAATATTCTTGGTGCGTTGAGCTGCATGGTTTTTAATAGTAGTTGATTCATCCACCACGCACATCGCTTGATTGCGTAAAAGAAAACTTCTCGCAAAATCCCGACCACGAACCGTGGACAACGCCTCAACATTCATAATGAGAAGAGTTAAATCATCCGCCATAACAGACAATTGATCTAATTCTTTTTTTTCTTCTTTCTTTGGAGAAGCTGACCAAACACCTACTCGGTAATTAACATGATCCGCCATATGAATTTCTAATTCATTACGCCAGTTTCTTTTAATACCATTAGGCACAATAATTAAAGCGGAATTAATTTTTCCTTTATCATAAAGAATAGCCATATTATCAATGCATACCTTTGTTTTTCCAGTACCCATTTCCATAAATAAAGCCCATACTTCTTTATTCCAGCTTTCTTCCAATGCATCTAATTGATGTTGAAAAGGCTTTGTTTTAAATCTATAGTCCATAATAACTTTCTAATTTTGTAATATAAAGGTTGCATTAATAAATCACAACGATTAAAGGAGCAAGTAGAAAGATGGAACTGGATAAAAAAGAAAAAAAACCAACTGTTTTTCTTGTACAAGAAAATCCATATGTCAATGTATTAAGTGCGGAAGAGTATGGAGAAATAGTAGTTTTATTCGAAAGTGGTCAACAAATTATGTTTAGTCCACAGCCAGCTATTAAAAAACTTCGCAGGAAACTGAGAGATTTTGATGATAATGACCATCTTCTCATGATGGGCGATCCTGCTGCAATGGGTATTGCATGTTGTATTGCTTCTGATATGAATAGAGGAAGATTTAAAATACTCAAATGGGATAAAGTCCAAAAGAGATATTATTCAGTGAGTGTTAATATAAATGAGAAAGGCGAAATTGATGAGCAGGATAAACTTTGAAGGTGACGCAGTAGCGAACGTCGAACAAACAGGATTAGAATCAGTAGCTGAATTATTAAGAGAGCAGCTTAAATTAGAAGAATTAATAGAGTCTATGGAAGAGACTATAAAAATAAATAAAGAAGCATTGCGTAAATTATCAGGCGAAGTAATACCAGCAAAAATGGCAGAGCTGGGAATGACAGCCACAGAAATGTATGATGGATCTAAAGTACAAGTAGTAGAAGATATATATGTATCTATTCCAAAAGATCCTCAAAGATCACAAGCGTGCTATGAATGGTTAGAAGATAATGGCTTGGGCGACATAATTAAAAACCAAGTCGGTATGAGTTTCGGTAAGGGTGAGGGTGATAAAGCAAAAGCTTTAGAAGAAAAAATAAAGGAAATGAACCTCATTCCTGAAGTAAAAGTTTCAGTGCATCCTTCGACACTGAAAGCAACCGTTAAAAAGTTGCATGAAGAAGGAAAATCTGTTCCAGACAATCTTTTTAGTTTGTTTATCGGACAGAAGACTAAAATAACTAAGAAAAAATAAGGAGTAAATATGGCAAACGCTATAAAGAAAAAAGAAGCAACGAACATTACACAGTTTGATCCGAGCATCTTTGAAAAAGATGCAAATCAAGGATTGGGAAATCTGGGAATGGACGATTTGGCAATTCCTTTTCTTCGCATACTGAGTGATACGTCACCACAGATAAAGAAAAGGGATCCTCTATATATAGAGGGAGCGGAAAGTGGAATGATCTACAATACGCTAACAAAAGAAGTATACGACGGAGAGGTAGGGGTTAAAGTAATTCCTTGTGCCTACCAACGTCAGTATATTGAGTGGGCTGATAGAGGCGAGGGCAGTGGTGCTCCTGTTAATATTTATCCTGCTGAGAGTGATATACTTTCTCAAACAACACGTGATGACCAAAAGAAAGATAGGCTGAAGAACGGTAATTATATCGAAGATACAGCTAATCATTACTGTTTGGTTCTTAGTAACGATGGCACCTCCTCCCAAGTGCTTGTTGCTATGAAAAGTACTCAACGTAAAAAATCCAAACGTTGGAATTCTTTAATGTTGGGTTTAAAAATGAAGGGATCAAACGGATTGTTTACCCCTCCATCTTATTCTCACGTTTATTCACTTAAAACGGTAGCAGAGTCTAACAATTTAGGTAATTGGTTTGGATGGGATATCAGCAGGGTTGGACCTGTTGAAGATGTTGATACTTATAACGGAGCTAAAGCATTTGCAGAGTCAGTTGCTAAGGGTGAAGTGAAAGTAAAACATGAAGATGAAAATCTTGACAGTGGTGATAAAACACCTTACTAACCCAAAAATTAGAGAGGCGATAGATTTCCTCCGTCGCCTCTCAACCAGGTATGAGAAATTATGGACGACAGAACAAAAGAATTTATACGTATATTTAGTGGATTAACTAGAGCATACGGACAAACACAAAGCCGATCAAAAAATGAATCAGGCAAACTGGAAGGAAAATCTTGGATTGTTCCTGAACAGTTAACTGAAGATAAATGGCTTAATCATTTAGCAGGTAAAGAACCTTCATTAGGAATTATTCCTATTAACGAAAACAATCAATGTACCTGGGGTGCGATTGATATCGATACGTATGATGGTTTTGATCATAAAGATTTAATTAAAAAAATTGTCTCAAAGAAATTACCGCTAGTGGTATGTTGTTCAAAAAGTGGGGGCGCTCATATATATTTATTTGTATCCGAGCCAGTGCGTGCCAAAGATATGCAAATAAAATTAAAAGAGATAGCTGTATTCTTAGGCTACGGTGAGAGTGAGATATTTCCAAAGCAAATTGAATTGAGCTCAAAAGGAACAGGTAACTTTTTAAATCTTCCTTACAATCACCCAGAGTATCCTGGACGTTTTGCATATGATGATGGAGGTAATTCATTATTAAGTGTTGATCAGTTTATAGAACATTACAAAACAAAAGTCGTATCGAATCTTAGCAAGGTGGTTATCGAAAAACCAGTTAGCGAAAAAAAGAATGATGACTTTAAGGGTGCACCACCATGTCTCATTACTCTTGCATCTCAAGGATTTGGAGAAGGATCCCGAAACGAATGTATGTTTCAATTAGGAATTTATTTACGAGAAAGATTTCCTAATGATTTAGAAAAAAAGATGGATGAATATAATAGTAAATATTTTAATCCCTCTCTACCAAGTCGAGAAGTTCAAACAATATTTAAACAAGTAGAAGATAAAAAATATTTTTATCGGTGTGAGTTGCCTGTCTTTAAAAGTGTATGTGAAAAAATAAAATGTCAAACTCGTAAGTACGGCATTGGTAATTCTGCGGAGCATGAAATAACCAATTTAAAGAAATGGGAATCAGATAATCCTGTTTATGAAGTAACACATAATGGTAAAGTTATTATTTTATCGGTGGATCAATTACACTCCCACAGTGAATATCGTAAAGCATGTATAGCGCAAGCGAATGAAAGCCCACGGCCCATCGCCCCTGCTATATGGGCAGACATGGTAGATAATTTATTAAAAAACATGCATGAAGATGACTTTATTCAATTACCTACAGAAGTAACAGCGAAAGGACAATTCCTTAATCAGCTTCAAATATTTATTGAAAACAATAGAGGCGCTAAAGATAGACAAGATATTCTTCAAGGAATGGTATTTGAGCATGAAAAAGGATATTTCTTTTTTAAGCCACAATCACTTAGAGATTTTTTAAAAACCAAACGTTTCAATAAATTATCAGACTCGGCACAATATAAAATGTTTGAAGAATTTGGTGGTGGAACAGCAAAATTTAAAGTTAATAATAATTCAGAACACTGCTGGAAGATCCCGACGGATGTTTTAGCATCTGATTATAATTTAAAATCACAAGACTTTACCGAGGAGGAGCCATACTAATGAACCATTTAGATTTATTTAGTGGCATAGGGGGATTTTCCTTAGGCTTTGAAGCAACACAACGAATTAAAACAGTAGCCTTTTGTGAGATAGATAGTTTCTGCACAAAAGTTTTAAATAAAAACTGGCCGACTGTACCAGTATATAATGATATAAAGGAGCTCACATATGAAAAACTCAAAACAGATGGAATTAAATCTATTGACATCCTCACAGGTGGCTATCCGTGCCAGCCATTCAGTATCGCTGGACTTAAAAAAGGTGAAAAAGATCCAAGACACCTCTGGCCAGAAATGTTTAGACTTATCAAAGAATGTAGGCCCACTTGGGTTATTGGAGAAAACGTTAGTGGACACATTAAACTTGGTCTCGACACCGTACAACAAGACTTGGAGAGTGAAGGTTACACCCTCAGAACGTTTAGTATTTCAGCTGCGAGCATCGGTGCCAACCACCAAAGGGAAAGAATCTGGACAGTGGCTTACTCCCAGCGCAACTGCGATTTCAACAAGGAGCAAAGAGTCAATGGAGAAGAGAAAAAAATATCGAGAGAGCATAGGAAGGACGACAGTACCACCTGGCAATCTAGCGGAACAAGTACAGTATGGAAAACCGGTAACGAACATGCCAATGTGGAGGACGCCAGACGCCGCAGCTGGGGGGAGCAATTTACCAGGAATAAAGAAAGCCTTGGACGAGGGACATTTGAAAAGACCGAGCGGTCAACAAATACAGATACGACTTCAAGATCAAGTGAAGGAGCCACGCCTGTGGCCAACACCTCGAGCATCAAAAGCAATGGCAGAGAAAACATCGACGCTAAAAAGTCGAGGAAGGGACAAGGGGAATTTAGAGGAAAGAGTTGCCATGAAGAGCCAAACAGAAACTGGTGGCACACTGAACCCGACGTGGGTAGAGTGGCTGATGGGATACCCGACAGGACACACCGACTTAAAGCGTTAGGTAACTCAGTCGTACCACAAATTCCTTATTACATAGCAACAACTATACTAGAGGTAATCGATGCATAGACATATTGTTATTGGTCCTCCAGGTATA
>VTLG01013024.1_pt1 | contig 28768 bp, 32 predicted proteins | sample 4694571 | NCBI WGS metagenome assembly VTLG01 (sample SAMN12604809, study PRJNA352737) | marine metagenome | biome: ENVO:00000447; feature: ENVO:00000209|ENVO:00000569|ENVO:01000036; material: ENVO:00002151; isolation source: viral sequences binned using virsorter ...
AACATCGTGAATATGACCCGCTTTAACAAAAGGAGTTGTTATGAATGACTATTGGAAAAAAACTCGTGAGGTTTATGAAGCAGTTAATAATTTATATCCTAAAGATATACCAAGCTGTAGTAAAATAGAGGCCGGGAAAGCTTATAGAATTTTATTACATAAATTTGGTAGAAAGAAACATTCTGGTTTACCTTATGATATGAAATTACCAAATCTTAAAACATGGAGTGAGTGGAATAAAGGTTGGTGGAATACTATTCATATGGCTGCCCACAGAGTTTATGATTATAGAAAACAGTATAAGAATCATTACGGCCATAGTTTACAACAAGCATTATTAGAAAAAGAAATGATTGAATATGCTTTAAAAAATAAATGGTTCGATGGTTCTTTAAAACCAAAAGTTCTTACAAAAGATGAAAAGAAAAATCTTAAAGTAAAAAAGATCAAAAAACTTTTAAAAGTTTGGGAAAGAAAACAAAAGTTAGCATTAACATATTCTAAAAAATATAAAAAGATGTTAACAAGATTAAATAAATAACATTTGTGGGTCATGTTCACAAAAAATTATGAGGAAAAAATATGACATTTGTTTGGAAACATCCAAAATATTATAAGGAATTAATTAAACAACAGAGAGATCCTAGACATAATCAATGGGGTAATTTAGGGGAGCCTAAAAACCATGAAGACGAAGAAATTGTGGATCAATCGGATAATCACAAATCTCACAATCAGAATGATAAACAGTCTGACCATTAGAGTAATAATATGCTTTAACTTTCTTTCCGTTGCAATGGCATTTATTCTTTAGCCTCTCCCCAACTTTTTCCTGTTGCCACGTCAACCGCAAAGGGTACTTTGAGATTTTCGATTGCATTTTCCATTAGCTCCTTTACTTGCTTTATATCTTTTTCTTCATTTATAGAAAAGCATAATTCATCGTGTATTTGTAACAAAGGTTGAAAACCTGCTTTGTAACAGTCAATCATAGCTTGTTTGGTTTGATCTGCGGCAGATCCTTGTATTAATCTATTTAAAGCTTTATAGGTAAAGGCCCTTCTTATATTGTTTCCATAAATGGCCTTAGCCTCCTCATAATGCATTGCTTTATTCATTCCAAAGGTAGATGGCTCCCACATGTCAAATCGGCATTTACGACCCTTTATTGTGCGTATAAACCCATATTTTGAAGCAGAGTTAGTCACCTCATTAGCTAATTTTTTTACAAAGGGCACTCTATCATTGTATTTAATTAACAAAGCCTCAGCTTCATCTTTATTAATCCCTAATTCTTTTGATAATTTATTTTTACCCATACCATAAAACAAACCTAAGTTTATTGTTTTTGCTTGAGTTCTAGATATACCCGCCATGTCTGCTACTAATTGATGAAAATCTGCTTCTTCATCTTGATATGATTTAATAAATTCATCGGCTCCAGAAAAATTAGCGTTCACTGAAGCTGCATAATGTGCAACTAATCTTGGTTCCTGTTGTGAATAATCAAAACTACCCCATTGTTTCCCCTCTTCGGGTAAAAATAAACTTCTAATTTTATCTCCAAATTCTTTATTTCTAGCAGGTATCTGTTGCAAATTTGGATTTGAATAGCTTAATCTACCTGAAACAGTGCCACCTTGGTCACTTCTTAGTTGATTTATTTCAGCATGTATTTTACCTTTATGTACAAATCTTTGAATGGAGTCTATGAATGTTGAATGGAATTTATTTATTTCTCTTGCTTCTCTTATTAGTTGGGCTATCGGGTTATCACAATTTACTAGCCAGTTTTGGGTAAAACTTGGTTCCCCGGTTTTCGGTGTCCGTGGGTAATCAACTCCCATCCTATCAAAAACTTGAGCTACAGATCTTGCAGCCCAGATGTCTACTTTTAAAGTAGTTTCATCATTTATTTTTTTTAATAAAAGATTTTCTTTCGCTTTAAATTCTTTTTTTAATTGATGGGCTTTTTCTTCGTCAATTCTTATACCCTTTCTTCTCATATCAATAATGATGGGCAGTAATTCCATTTCCATGTCCCATACGTCATTTAAGTTTTGTTTTGTAATTTCATTTTTAAAATATTGCCACAAACGTAAAGTTAGCCTTGCATCTTGCTCAGCATAATGTCCTACGTACCCTGCGGGTAATCTCCATAGATCTTGTTTAGGATCTATTCCCCACTCTTTAGCTTTTTCATTTAAAAAAGTTTCATTCTTAAGTTCACCTAAATAATCTTTAGCACAAGAATTTAAATTAAAGCTGTATCTATTTTCATTAATTATGGCTGCTGCGATCATGGTATCAACAATTGGCCCATTTATATGAAACCCATTAACTAACAACCAACCCACATCGTAACTAGCATTATGAAAAATTTTAGTTGCTGGTGTTTTTAAAACCTCTTGCATCCAACCCACAGTAATACCTTCATCCATATTACCACCTGCATCATGATGTATTGGAAAATACCATTCTTGATCAAAAGCAGCTACAGCAAAACCCACTATATGGCCATCAAACGTAGCCCAACCTGAACCCTTAGTTTTAATATTTGGATCTTTTGTTTCTAAATCAATAGCGATTTCTTTTGCATTACTTAAATCTGGATACTCAGACGGACATATCCAATCACTATCATTGTATATAAAATTTAATTGATGGGTCATTTTAAATATTTAACTATTAAATAAGTGACAACGGTAGCAAAAATTATACAAAACATACCTATTAATAAAAATAAAAACCCTAATTTAATCGTCATCTTTTAACTTTTTTATTTCTAATTCACAATAATGAATTATTTTTTCTAAATCTTGTATTCCGTTCTTCTGTTTATATCTGCAAACGTATTTCACAACGTTACCTTGGAAAAACGTCAGTTCATTTTTAGATATAAATTCGAATGGTTGGATAGCCATATCCTTATAATGATCCCCACCTATCTGCTTGTTCTGTGGGAATACATCATCAAATATATCTTTGTTTGTCATAGTTCGCTTCATATAGTTTATAATATTTACCTAATGGAAAATTGTATTGGTGGTGAGTGCCTAGTAAATGCAAAGTGCCTTTTGACCTTGTAGCCCCGGTATACCATACTCTTAATTCTTTAACTTTCTCTTTTATATTTTTTTTATCAAAGTGTGATGGGAAATTACATTTACTAGACAAAACAACATTGTCTGCCTCTCCGCCTTTAACCTGGTGTATTGTATCTATTATAATTTTTGGTGGTTTAGTTAAATCAATCTTTTCCCGCATAATTTTTATAAAATATTGCTTGTCCCTATCTTTAAATTTTCTTTTAAAAATATCAAGCCAATTTCCTTTACCCTCACGCATACCACATCTTAAATGTAATTCATCAAAATTAAACACTTGGTTAGGATGGGCAAAACTCCATTTTTTGCTATCTTGTGATCTAAAGCCGTGATCTATGTTAAGTAGATATTCATACAATATACAAGCCTCTTCTCTGGTAATAGATCCTCCATCACAAATTTTTTGCCAAAATTCTATGGCTTGAAATTGATTCATATCAAAAGATTTATTACCCTTTACATCTTGATAATATAAAGACATGTCTTTTGCTTGTTGTTGTAATTCTCTTTTAACATCATTAATTCTTGCTAATACCAACCATGATCCATCTAAATGCCATGGGACTTTTTTTAAATTATTCCAATAAAATATTTTGCCTTCTTTATCATTAGAGTAAAACTCCTTCTCTACTCTATTATCTTTCATACCTGTTAACAGACACTTAGAAAAAAAATGCACATTTTTATTTAACCTTACTGATTTTTTTAAAATCACGTTACGACCGGGAAAGCTTTGAAAGTGCTCCACATTAGCTCCGTTCCATTCATATATGGCTTGATCATCGTCTCCTGCTATGTAAACTCTCCAAACTGTTTTAGCTAACTTAACCACCATATCCCATTGTAGGGGTGTGAGATCTTGTGCTTCATCAACCATTAATACTTTTATTGAAAGTGCTCCACCATCTTTAATAAATTTTTCTACCATGTCTGTAAAATCTAATCTATCGGGTGTCCGTTGTCCGTTCTCCATCTCCATAGTTTTGAATTGCTCATAACCTGCAATGATGGACTTAAACTGTTGTAGCCGAGCTCCTTTTCTAGTTTGTTTTTTGTACAATGTTATTGGATCAACTTTCATATTTCTTGCCCTGTCATACAATTGTAAAGACCAATTATTATAAACTTTCTGATCGTCCCAAGTTTCTTTAAAATTAATTTTAATTGTTCCGTATTGTGTATGAAAGGTTAAAAGATCTACTTTAGGATCAAGAACTGGTATTTCAGCAAATTGCTGTCTCGCTAAACTGTGTAATGTTTTAAAATATTTAAATCTATCTTCATCTATATCACTAAATTTTTTTCTAATTCTAGAAATACATTCATCAACTGCTTTATTAGTAAATGATATGTAACATATTTCCTCTGGCTCAATACCTTGTTTTAAATATCTTTGCACTCTTTTTAATAAATTCTCTGTTTTACCAGTTCCGGGAGGGCCAAAGATTTTAATTGTCTTCCCACGCAGCTTTTTGTTTAATAAATTTAACATCTTTGTTTTTATGTTCGTTTTGTTTTGGCAGGTTTACAACCCAATGTCTAGTATCTATGCTTTGAAATTTCTTTTTTGGTAATGCTCCACCTTGTTCTAAAAATCTTGTACACTCTCTTTCTGACCAATTGTACCCCATCTTTTTCATAAACTTTCTAAAAGTTTCTAATTTAAATCTCATTTCAACTTTATCTATCCATATGTTACCTGAATCAATTTGATCAAACTCTGTTGTATCTTCTGTCTCTTCTAAAAATTGTGTAATACGTGAATTGAATACATCAACTCTTTCTTCTACTGCATCAAATCCTTCCATATCTTGCTTATTAGATATTAACTCTTCTAACCAATCTCTGTATGGATCTGGATCTCTTTTAGATGGTTTCAAAGGTCGCCAAACGATATCATAATTCAACAATTGCTCACCTAATAATTGTTGTTGATATAACTGTTTTGTTGATAATCTAATAGATTTACCTTGTATGGGTAATATCCAGTAAGGTTCTGGATACGAATTTACTTTTAATAATTTACCAACTTCGGGGAGAACCTCGTTAGTTCCAATCCCAAGTTTACGCTTAACGCATTCACTTGAAACGCAATGCATTCTTGCAATACTTGTTTTACATTTGTACGCATACTCCTTATTTTCTACACCTTTAAATATATTTTGCAATTCTTTTGGATGTAATTTTTCTGTACAAACTTTGCTCATCATTTCCCTTGTCCACTCTTCATACATTATAGGATCTGGGTTAATTTTTTTAGCTAAGACAGCAACATTAAACATAGCATCGTTTCTACCCTCCCCCTTTTTTACTTTGTTTTTCATAAAGTTTACTACACAAGGCGGATAATCTTTAGTCTCATCATCTTTAAAAATTTTTAACTTGTAAAATTTCTCAGGAGTTAATCTAAATTTTTTTACATATTCATACAAATTTTCTAACTTGATAGCACTACAATCATCATGCATAGCAACTCTAGTTGTCATATGTGCTTTTTGATAAGGTAAATTTACAAAATTACCTTTTCTTTTATCATCCCATTTTTCGGGTGTTAAATCTACTTCATCTTGAGCAGGAAAAATATCAGTGGTCGTGTCGTTAATACCTAAGTCTGATGCAATCTCTATTAATTTTTTTCTCATAGACGAAGCCTCCACTAAACCATCTATGTGTAATATTAAATGTAATCCGTTAGATTTTGATCTGTAAGGAACTAAAGGATAATTTCTTTTTCTAATAATAGAAATTAAATCTTCGTGTTTAATGTTATACTTATCAACATCTATTACACCCCAGTTACAGGTGTTGTCATCCCTAATTGGAACACTTCCAAAGTAAGCATCCCCCTTTAAGTGTTGAAGCCAGTTATCTCTTGTTATTGGCTTTGGTTCTAACCAATGTCTAAATTCTGCTTTACCTTTTGAATTTTTTTTACCAGTTGGTTTTGAAACACCGTAATATGTATCGGAGCCTTGGAAGAGCTCAATGAACTCCTCCAAGGTTTTATTCTCGATTGACATTAGAAAGGTGTTTTTTCTACCGTATCTTCTTTATCGTGATTTACTTTTACTGAGCCCTCTTTACAAGTTTTGTGAAACTCAAACGCACCCTGTAATACATCACCAGAGTTTACAGTCCCAATGTGTTCAATCTCCCAACCATACCAAGATCCTAGATTATTTTTTTCTAGAACAGTTTTAAGATTGTACATCTGTGTAAATGTTCCTGGTTTGAAAAAACTTCCGTCTTTTCTTTTTGCTCTTACAGACATCATCATTGAATTCCACTTTTTAGATTTTTTTCTTTGGGTAGATTTCATTGTGATCAATGCAGTACTTGCAACATTTTTATCATCTAAGACAGTAACGTAATGGGAAGCAGTTTCTTCAACATAATTTCCATTTGATAATCTGTCTTTGTTTTTGTCATCTCTTGTAGTTTTAGACATTATATCACTATCAGCAGGATAAATGTTTACAGGAGCTGAACTACCTTCCATACCTCTATCTTTCCACTCGATATACTCAAGTTTATAAAAACATGGAATTACTGTTACACCTTTTGTACCATCGTACAATTGATTTGTAACTGTGTTAAATATCATACCTGGTCTTGCCTCTGGTATGAATTGTGAATCTCCTTGCGTAACTTGCGGAGATAGTTGTCCAAGGATTTTTAAAAATGGTAATGCTAAACTTTTTGAGTCAACATTATCAAATCCTTGATCTGCAAATTGTTCGATATTAACATTTGCAACTGCACCACCTTTTTCTTTGATGGCGACTTCTTTTTGGTCGTTTGTCTTCATCGTTATTACCTCTTATTTTTTCGTTATTTTAGTCTTATTAGCAATATAAATTCCAAACATATCAAAAGGTATTTCTTTACCTTTCTCTACTTGTTCCCGGACAAAAGCTTTTAAAGTCATAGGTTCAACTTTTTGTTTTTGCGTATAGCCAAACCCTAAATCTTCACAAACTTTTATAAGTTCAGAAACTTGATTGTCCTGACCTTTATCTATATTTGCTGTTAAGATGTTTTTAATCATGTCACCATGACCGTTATCTCTTAGCCAACTAAAAGCCTCTTCATTTCTAGACTCTGGAATTCTAGCAGCATAAAAGGGTTTAACCTCAACCACTGTTCCATCCGAAAGTTGAATTTTATCAACCCCCGCTTCTTGAAGCATATCAGGAATTATTTTTTCCTCATAATTTTTTGCTTTTGTTTTTAGCTCAGAAATTTCTTTTTCTTTGTCTTCAATTTGTTTTTGAAGACTTTTCAAATCATTGCATTGTTTTGAAATAGATTTTACACTATCTTGATCCAATTCAATGTTTGAAAATTTTTCTATATTTAATTGTTCATCCATATCAACCTCCTCCCATCTTAATAATATTTTTATTTACAATTGCAATAAAAAAATATAAAAATATTTTTAGATATGGAATGGAAGTACCCCTACAAGACAAATCCTTTTGAACATCAAAGACAAGCTTTGAAAAAATCAGCAGACGCTTATTCTTTTGCATATTTTATGGAAATGGGCACGGGCAAAACTAAAACAGCCATTGATAACATGGGTTATTTATACATGAAAAAAGAGATAGATACAGCCCTCATAATCGCTCCAAAATCAGTTTACACCATATGGTGTAATGAGATAGAGGCACACCTACCAGATGTAGTTAAACGTGATATTTTTCAATGGAAAATAGATAAACCCAAAAGATGGGATTATTTTAAAAAAAGTAATAATTTAAAAATTTTTTTGATTAATGTAGAGGCTTTAAGTAATAGAAATGGATTTGAAACAGTTAAAAAATTTATTAAAGATTATAAAAATAATTTTGTAGTCATTGATGAATCAACCACTATAAAAAATCCTAAAGCAAAAAGAACAAAATTTATATTGGCTCTTAGAAACTTTATAAAATACAGAAGAATTTTAACAGGTTCTCCAGTTACAAAATCACCATTAGATCTTTATGCACAATGTTACTTTCTTGATCCTAAGTTGTTAGGGTTTGAAAGTTACTATGCATTCAGGAACAGATATGCAGAGATGCAACAAATACAAATGGGTGCAAATAGATTTATTAGTATACCTAAATATTATAAGCATATTGAAGAACTTGAGAGAAAATTAGATATATTTTCTTTTAGGGTTAGAAAAGATGAATGTTTAGATTTAAAACCGAAAGTCAGGCAAAAAAGATTAATACAATTGCAGGGTGAGCAGGGTATTTTATATGAGAAACTTAGAAGACGTGCGTTGGCCGTTGTCCGTGATTCCACAGTATCTTTTACTAATAAATTATCTGAGATAGTGAAATTACACCAACTTACTAATGGATTTATTAAAGATGATGATGGCCAAATTCAAGAGTTTGGTAAAGCAAAGATAAATGCTCTTGAAGAAATAATAGATGAGACAGATGACAAAATAATTATTTGGGTAAATTACTTACATAATATTAAACAATTAAAAGAGTTTCTTGCAGAAAAATACGGTAAAAATAGTTTTGTTGAGATTTATGGCGAAACTAAGGTGAAAGATAGAGCAAAGGCCATAGATTCTTTTCAGAATGATTCTAAAGTAAAATTCTTTCTAAGTAACCCCACAACTGGTGGGTATGGTTTGACACTTACGGCTGCAAAAACTGTTGTTTATTTTTCTAATAATTATAATTTAGAGATAAGAAAACAATCAGAAGATAGAGCTCACAGGTCTGGACAGACAGGCACTGTCGTAATAATTGATATAATAGCAGAAAATACTATTGATGAAAAAATTATGAACGCATTAACAAAAAAAGGCCAGATTGCGGCAAAGACTTTGGGTGAAGAAGACCTAAAAGACTGGTTATTGTAGCTTTTTAAACTGCTCTACTCTTAATAAAAATTTTTCTCCGTATTCGCTCAAATCAGCCTCTGAGAGCTTAAATTCCTGATATACAAGGCTTCGGGTACAAATACTTATTACACCCTGCTCTATAGGCCCGTAATTGCGTTTATGAGCTAAATAATAGGCTCCTAATTGTAGTTTATAATCTTCTACCCACTCTTCTTTTTTGGGGCGGTTCGCTTGTTTAAAATCCACGATAGATGGTTTACCGTATGCCATGGCCACTAAATCGCAAGTACCTGCATATTGATTTTCAAATTCTAAAGAAACTTCATTACCCCAAACTTCATCTATATCTAAATTATTTAAAATCACTTTAGCCATCATGCGTGGTTGTTTACCCTCATCAGAATCGTTAAAATAACCTTTGCCGTTATAGGCATATTCAAGTACTTGATGCATTTCTGTCCCTATAGTAGAAGCTTGATTCATTATTCTATCTGCCTCTTTTTCGCCTATTTTTCTTCTCCAATTATCTAAAAATTTATTATCTTTAGTAGCTGATAAAATTGTGGTTACACTTGGGACTTTAGCTTCACCGACTAAATATTTTCTACCAGTTGTGTCTGAAAAACGATTGTAATGTTTATAAGGATATTTCTTGATTATCTTCAAGACTACTACTCTTTATTCTTCGTCTGATTGTCCTTTATCTTGAACCCCGATCTCTCTAAGCCTTTTATCAAGTTTTTCTCTATTTCTTCTAAAGACATCTGCGGTTTCACTATTGTAAGTACCTGCCTTTTTGAGTTCTTCGATTCCTTCTTTTGTTTTAATTTCTCTGACATTTTTTAAATCAAATATTGCAAATTGATCCCCTGCATCTCCTGCGTAAAGAGCCTCTTCTAGTGTATCATATATAACTGGCCCGTCAAGATAGTATTTTCCATCATCCTCATTAAACCAACCACCTGCTTTAATATCTCTTTCTGTAGCATCTGAAAGTCTTTTAAGATTTTGTGCAAACTTTCTAACTGTATCTCTTGTCAATTCCTTTTGTGGTAATGCTATCTCTGTCAATTTTGTTTCAGCTACTACAAAACCTTCGGTTTCCTCATTTCCCTCTAAATCAGCTGTAAATCCAAAAGGTCTATCTTTAATAAATTTAAACAATTTTTCTGTGGATTCATCTGCTTTTTTTATAGCTCTTTCAGTAGCAACATCTTTTATTATCTCTTCTATAATTTCTGGTTGTTTCGGTGGCTCCGGTGGCCGTGATTGAGGCCTAGGTTTTATTTGAAATTCTATCTTTGGTTTTTTTTCTTCTTTCTTTTCTGGCTCATCTTTTTTTTCTGTTTCATCCTTTTTAAATAATCTATCTTTAATTTCTTGGCCAACTGTCTGTGTTGGCATTAACATTGCTCTTAACATTTTTATTTGAGGATCCTCTAAATTACGAATATCAATATTTGAATCTTTTAAATCTTTTTGTGCTTTGTAACCTATAGCACCACCAACACCTATAGTTGCTATAGCTTGTAATAATGCGGGTAAACCTAAAATAACAGCCATGTTAAACCTTTTGTATTAATACAAAAATAATGTAACCCATGCCAGTTAATAAACCACCAGCTACTGTTAACATTACTTTTTCTATCCTAGCAACAGAATTTTCTACTCTAGTAATTTTATCATGTGTTTGCTTTTGCATAATACGGCAAAGCTTTTCATGTGATTCTATTTTACTTAAAGCTATATCTTTTGGCATTACGTCATTCTCTTTCTAGCTAAAGCTGCCCCTAAAGTATCTTGAGGAAACAAAGTTTCAAAATTTTGTGCTGCTTGTATTGACTCTAATCCGACTGGTTGTTGAGGCATTCTAGGCAATTCTGCTGTTTCAATAGCTGTAAATGGGTTTCTACTTATTGTTATTTCATTATCTTCCTCAGTTTGAATATTAGCTTGATTATTAGAATCTACATCTGAGTTATCTATAAAATCAATCATTGCAGGGCTAAATGAATCATCTTCAAAAAATTGTTCATCCAAAACATTATATCCAAACAATCTAGTCAAAGCTTGTTTAGCAAATGTTGACCCCGTTTTAACCTTCTCTAGTTTAAGTAACTCTTCCAATCTGGCAGGTTCTGTTAAGATGTCAGCTAATTGTTTATTAAGATTACTACTAAATATTTTTTTAATTGCTGTAAATGTTCTACCTGCAACAGTAAATTGTCCTAATCGTGCTCTAATTAAATCATTTAATGCAGTCTCTCCTCTACCAACAATATTAGCAGGTCTTTTTCTACTTGTTATCTCAAGAGCATTTCTCATTTTGTATAAATTTTTAACAAAATCTGGTTGATCTGCAAAAGTTCTTTCAAGTATTTGCCTATTTTGTTTTAAATAATTAGCTAAGTTATCAAAAACAAATTCGTTTCTGTTATTTGTAATTTTGTTAAATAAATCTTGTTTTGCAACAGATTGAAAAGATTTATATAAATCATCATCGCTTCTAACTATTGCCATTATTTTATTTAAAGTAGTTGGTCTTTTACTGTTAAATGCATATTGAAATATTTGATCAGGATCCATTGTTGATAATTTACCTTGAGTGGTTTTTGAAAATTGTTTAATTAACTTATCTCTTTTTAATGTTGCTTTTTCAACTTCCTTTGCAAGTCCACCAATTTTTTCAATTTCTTTAGAACCTTTTTTACCAAAAAAAGTTTTTAAAGCATAATCATAATCATTTAAAAACTTAACATGTTTTACTAAATTTATCTTTCCTGTAACTTTATCTTGAACGGTATCTCTATAAGCTCCTAAAATAGCCTCTTTATATGTCGGAATCATTTCTGGTCTTTGTTTTAATATTGCATAAACATCATCTATTCTTTTTTCTTGTCCTAAACCTTTTTTAAATGTTTGATTGAATATATCCTCATTATTTATCACTAACCTACCATTTTTAGTTTCCAATAATTTACCAATAATCCCTCTAAATTGATCTTTTCCTGACTTATAATTTTTTGAAAGCTCTTTGTATTCTAAAAGCCAAGCGTCATCTGTTCCTAAATCTTTTGCCATTTGATCATCAAAAGCTTTTAACAGTCTTGATATGGATGTTTGTTCAGGCACACCTTCAATATTAACTTCACCTCTTACAATTGACCTTTCAAATTTTTTCAGATCTGAAATAGAATTTTTTATTTTTTCTAAACTAGCAGTTTTACCAGGATTTTTAAAAAAAGTAGATGTCTTTGGATATTTAGAAAAAAAAGTATCTCTTGTTCTTTTATTTAATGATTTTAATACACTTTTAATTATATCAGTATTTACTTTTCTATCCCCACCTGACGAAAATAAAGTTTCATACGCAGCGTCCATTTCATCATCAAATGTTTTATATAAATCATCAATAACACCTTTTATTTTAATCCCAGCTTCTTTTTGGGATCCATCAGGTAATTTTAAAACTGCATTAGTTAAATCTGTTTCTGATTTTTCTAAAGCTTGAGTTAATGCTTTCTGCTTTGGACTTAATCTTTCTAAAACTTTATTTTTAATTAATTGACCTAATTCATCTGCCGCAATTGGATCTTTACCTGATAACGCAGTTTTTTTATAAGGCCCGGTTATGATATTAAAATAAGTATTTAAAGCTTCCGCTTGTTTTCTATTAAATGTATCAAACTGTCCTTTAACACCATATTTAATGTTGGATTCAAAAGCGTGTTGCAAAGCTAAAAGTTCATCATCATTTGACGCTTGACCTAATGTAAATTTTAACCTTGGTTTTACCCCTGCTGCTTCAAGTGTATTATTAATTTCTTTAACCAATTTGTATGCATCTTTTGCATCAGTTATTCTACCACCTATTTCGGCTGCATTTATTTTACCAAAACTTTTAGCATCTTTAATCATTCTATATAATTTTGGTAATGATAAACCAAGAGCTGTTAAACCACTGTTTATTGCAGTTAACTCACCAACGTCCTCTAAGTATTTTCTAGCTTTTTCAATACCTTCTTTTTCAGTTGTATTTATTCCATAAAGTTGATAGCCTAAAAATATTCTTGTAGCTTCAGTTAAAGCTGTTACTCCTGCTGATGTTGCAATTGCTGCACCCGGCCCAGCTGCTGATGCAACCGTTGTAGCAATAATCTCAGGTAAAATGTATGCACCCATTGTTCCAAATTTTGCAATATCTCCTTCATCTAAACCATATTGATTTAACAATTCAAATTTACCAGTATTAGGATTTAAAAATTCTAATTCTTCAGTTTCAGGGCCGTATCTAAAAGGCACATCCTCTCCAAAATATCTATTCAAAACAACTTTTGCTGCTAATGCTTTATCCTCATCATCAGTTGCTAACGCTTGTGCGAAACCAACCTCCACCATACTTACATCTGTATCTGGATTTATACCTCTTATTTCTGCTATTTCTTTAATACTATATTCTTTATCTGGTAATTGTGGTATGTCGGGCATTGGAAAGAAAGGAAGTTCATCATAGTCATCAGGTTTTTCGGCAAAAGTATTTATAAAGTCTTTAAATCTAACAGGGCCTTTTAATGATAATTCTTCGTAAACTTTATTTATAATATCTTTATCATCTGCTTCAGTTTGATCGGTTGCAACTTTGTAAGTTTCTAAATTTGAAAATTTACCTTTTGGATTAAAAGATCTATAAAAAGAATAATAGTCTACATCTGCTTTATCTTTAATTTTATTGTAAATACCATCAACGATCATTTCATCGGTAACAGGAAAACCTTTCTCTTCTTCATATGCTTTTAATTGATCAGCAAATTTAGCTCTGTACTCTTCAACATTTTGTGTGGATAAAATAGCCATTATTGTGGTAAAATAGATGCTGGTGATTCATCATCAGAATCTATTTCTACTCCTCTAAAGTAATCGTAATTTTTTAATAATTTATTATATTTATTTGGTATATCTTCCTCTAATACATCATAAGCAGTTGTGTACTCATTTATCGCCAATGCTGCTAAATCATCACCAGTTGATCGTAAACCCTCTAAGAAATTTAATTTGTTTGAGCTTTCTCCAATTGATTTTAAAGCTAATTCAATATCTGCTACACTAAATCTTCCTCCTGGTTCTCTGGTTTTAGCAATAAAATATGCTAAGTTGATTATTGAAGTTTTAAGACCTTGTGCTTCCGCAGCTTTTAATGCTCTTGTTATTCTAGCATTTGTGCCCTGTCCATCAATTATTTGATTTATTGCTATTTCTGTTTTTCTCAAATCATTCATTTCTTGCCTATCGTTTCTATTTATGAATTGATCAACAAATCCAGTAAAGCCAGTAAATGCTAAAATTGTATCGGCTGCTCTGCCTGTAAATTGAGTTTTTGCCACCTTCTGCTGTATTCTTCTTATTAATTCTGTTGCTCCTTGTGCATTAGTCATCGCAACATCTGCATCATTTTTTTGTTTTCTTTGACGCTCAATATCTTTTACTTTGAGCATCATTTCTATGTTACCTTCGACAGGTTGATATAAATCTGGATTTTTTAAAACTTCAGATTTAGTTACAAACACAGGCCTTGTTCCAAATTCACCATCAACCGAATCTCGTTTGTAAGCTTTTACAAATGATTCTTCTTTACCAATAGGTAGATATCTTGCTTTTTGCCCCTCTCCTCTTGGCCCATCAGGTATAAATGTGCTTAAAACTAAATCAGGATTTACAAAAACTTCTTTTTGTTTGAGAACATCAAAAACTTTCATTGGTTGTTTAGCTGTTTTTTTCTCAGGCATTGGTGTGAATCTGAAACTACCATCATCCATTAAAGCATTTTGTATCATGCTTTCAGTAGCAAAAACTGATTTTTGAGTTACGTTATCAAAAACTTGTTTTGTTTTTTCTAATTTTGATTCTCTTCTTTTATCTTCTCTTGCTTTTGCTTCTTCATCTAATTGTTTAATTTGTAATGATAATCCTGGTATTGGTTCTATACCTTTTCCAAATGCTCTTGCTAAAGATCCTAGTTGACTTTCACCTGGCATTACTCTTGCTTGTAATAAAGCAGAAGTTATAGGCGTAAGTAAAAGATTTCTTTTTTCCGTTTGTGAAAAACCACCTACTTTAAATTTTTCTACCTTTAAATTCTTATCTTGTTTTTTAAGATAAGCTTTTCTAAATAAAGGTCGCATTAAAACCTTATTCATTTAGGCCCCCTGTATTCCTGAAAATGCTTGAAAAGCTCCTAATCCAGCTCCAACCGATTGAGCTAAAGGATTTGTTGTAGGTGCAGTAGCCATCCCTAGTTGTGATGTAGTTTTAGGCCCTTGTGCATAAACGTTTGATAAAAATTCTATTCTTTGGAATGGTTCGAAAGATTGTTGTAATTGTGTTCTTCTTTGAGCATCTAATGCAGCTTGAGCTAATTGTCTTTGTACACCACCTGCTGCCATTAATTGATTAATATCTTGTTGGCCCATTTGTTGTTGTTGTTGACCTGCTCCTAACAATTGTTGACCAACAGCAGCTTGTGTTCTTTGTTGATTTTGTGCAGCTTGTAATGCAGTGCCAAAACCTTGTTGTCTTGCTCTTCCTATATTAGATAAAATTCTATTTTGTAATTCTGCTTGTTGCACACCTTCTCTACCGCCACCAAATGCACCAGATCTTACAGCTTGTCCTGCAAGTTGATTTTGCATTTGTTGTCCCTGTCTTAAAATTTCACCTGTAACAAATTGATCAAAAGGATTAAAAAACTGTTGTATATTAGGAGCTGCTGCCGCTGCTTGTAATTGTGCTATTCCTTGAGCCGTTGTCGCTGCACCAACACCAGTTTGTCCTGCTAACCTTGTTGCTTGTTGTTCTAATGCTGATAATCCTGCAACTCTTTCTGCTGGTATGGCAACAGGTTTTTGTGCAACCTGTCTTGCTAAATCTAATAGCTCTATTTTTCTTTCTTCAATACCAGGAGCCTCTCGGACAATTGATGTCTGAGTAGCTGGTGTGCTAGGTTGTGATGATCTTCCTCCGCCTAAAAAACTCATTTATCTAACCATTTCTCTAATTGTACGTGTTTCTTTTTCCATCCCCATTTTTGAGAAACTTTTTCCCAACCAGGTCTGGCCCAAATGCATAACCTTTTACATTTATTTAGTTTTGCAAATTTTGTAATATGATCCACAAATTGATCCTCCCATAACTCTCTTCTTTTCCCGGTGCATATTACAATTTCTAGTTGTTGATAATTTGGCATCTCTGTTATTCTAGTTACCCCAACACCAAAAACTTTATTTTCTTCCATTTCATCGGATCCAAAAAATATCCAACACTGCATCATATCTTTTTTTAGCATCTCATAAATATGTTTTGAGTCTGCATATTCTCCAGAATATTTTAAAGCTTGTGAAACTAAAAATTCTGCTAGTGGCCAAAACTTTTCAATATCTTTAGGCTCTACAGGTATTACACTTACTAGTGGTTTAATTTTTTTTCTTGTTGATGCCATTGGCCTCCTTTAATAAGTCAAAAACTCTTTTATATTTTTTTTGTTGATCATAAAAAAATGCAGCTCCTTTTTCTCTCATGTCTTTCATGCTATTAGGATTTCCACCATTAATTATTCCTGCACCTAAAACTCCGTCAGCTCTTGTTACAAATTCACCATCTGCTAATTGAGCTAACATAGTATCTTCATCTTTGTCTCCTGTCCCTGATCCGTCTTCAACATATCCTGTTGCTCTTACGTAGTTTGTTGGATCATTTTCATCATGAGACTGTTTTGAAGGTAAATAATTTATACCACCTTCATTAAATTTTTTTATTTCTGCTAGACCTCCAGTTTTAGCTTTAAATGTCGTACGCTCTACAGCATATGGCCCAAGTCTGGATGTGCCTTGATTTCTTGGATCTGCTTCTGGTATGTAAAGTTTTTCATAAGCTTTTTCTTGTCCAGTAACAGGATCAATATATTTAAAGTCTCCTCTTTCTGCCGCTAATCTTGCAACACCTAAATTGTAAGTTGGTTGAAATACATCAACATCTTTTGGTTCAAATGCTCCTGATAAATATGTTATAGCACCAATACCTAAACCTGCTTTAAATGGATCTATTTCCCTTTCTCCTGGAATGATTACTCCATCAGCCACTCTTTGCCTTGTAAAGAAATCACCAATTTTTCCAAACGCTGATCCTTGTGTCGTTGCTCCTGATACTGCCCCAGTTTTTGCTGCCGCTGCTCTACTCGTTGCTAGTGCACCAGATTGACCAGCAGCTAATGGACTCATAGTTGCTCCTCTAGAAAATAATTGTGTAAATGTTGGAACTCCACCAAGAGCTCCAAAACCTGCTTCTCTGACCCCTGGAACCATTTGACCCCCGTAATATCCAAGTGTAGCCCCACCGACACCACCTAGAATTCTACCTATACCAGATGCTCCAGAATCCTTTGCAGCTCTATATCCTTTATATCCTCCGTATGCAGCTAATGCGTAGGGCAAAAATTGTAGCATTAATTCTTAACTCCTTTTAAGATCTTAAAAGGTAAATATTACCATTTTACTTCTCTAATATCAACTCATCGACAAATTTGCCTTTATATTGATGTTCACCAACGTGTATTATTTCATCTAATATATAAGCAAAACATTTACCACCGATGTCTTTCCAGAGCTTACAAAAAGCAAAATCCTCTCCAAGGTAAGTTTTATTTATAGGGTCATGTAAGGTATCAAAGAAATTCCACATGTGTTTCTTCAACACTAATTTACTGTTAATAACAGTGTTTTGACGTATTTCTCGTTCAGGGTATTTTTCAATAAGTTTTTTAAAAACACCCCTTTCTATTAACATACATCCCGTAGGAGCGTGTGTAATTTCAATTATGCCATCTGTTAATTTAACATCGTTTTTATCTTCAACTTTCATAGGGTAGCTATTAAATATTTGCTCAAGATCCTCTGGCTTTTTAATTTTGCCTTGTTGTATTTCATCTAATCCTTTATCCCATAAAAAAGCTTTTAATGGGTACGGAACTGATATTAGCTCTTTCTTTGCCTCTAGCATTTTTAGTATTGTTTTAGCTTTGACATGAATATCCGAATCAATAAATAACATGTGGGTGCAATCAGACTCTAAGAAACCAGACACACATAAATTTCTACCTTGTGTAACTAATGATGATTTTAAAATACAAAATTCTACATGTATTTTTTTCATGTGACATAGTCTAGAAATATCTAATAAAGATTGTACATAATGTAATGAAACCTCTGAGTGACATGGAGTTGCAACATACAATCGAAAGGGTGAAATATTATTTGATTTTTTTTCAACCCATATAGGTTTAATTAATTCGTCTTCATCAAGATTTTGCACTTAAAGCTCCTTCTAAAAAAATTTCCCACTCGCCCCCCTTTTTTTTCCAATCGTAAAATCTTTTAGCATGTAATTGTTGTGCATCTAGGTGTTCTTCTAAATAATCTTCACCTAATTGCTTACTAGCCATATCTATAGCTTGTCCAAATGTTTGTGCTAGTTTTACATAATCTTGTGTGTAATTTACATACACTGGCCACTCAGAACAAGTTTCATATAAAGCTCCATAATTTGTACATATCATATAAATACCTGCTGCCATAGCTTCTAAAGCTCCTATGCAAAATGTTTCTTCCCAACAACTAGGATGACACCATATATGATAATTACTAATATTTTCCATAATATATTCATGAGGCTTATATCCAATGTAATTTACATTTTTCAATTTTTTCGCTTGATCAAATAGAGGATCATATTTACCTTTATTTACTTTTTCAAAATAATCACCATAAATTTGTGTTGAAGAATAAACATCTAATTCAACATTTGGATTTCTAACAAACTGCATTGCACCTAACATAACGTTTAATCCTCTCCAAGGTGTTGAATTGTATAATATTTTTATTTTTTCGCCCTTCTTATAAGGTTTACGTTTAGGAAAATGTTCTACACCATTTTTAATAACCATAGATTTATCTTGAGGTATTCTAAAAAAATATCTAAATTTTTCATAATTCCAATGTGAATTAAATATGTACCAGTCATATTCATCATGTCGACTCTGATCACCAAAAAACTCTTGTAGGTTTGGTTGATCGTATGAATTTTTTTGCCAAAGTAAATTTAATTTATCTTTTACTAATGGAACTTTACCTGGTATTGATGTGCAGATATTTACTTTATCTAATAATTCTTTTTTACAATATTTATGTAATAACTCTAGTTGTAATTCTGTACCGCCTCTTGGTTTCATTCGTCTTTGGTTTTACCAAAAAGCGTAAGTTTAGCAACTGTAATTTCTAAATCTTGTCTGAAATCATCTGCGGTTGTATCTGTGTTTGGATCTGCAACGTCTGCATCAAACTCTGCTTTATCAGCATAGACTTTACCTGTTCTTTTGTTTTTAACAATTTCAACAGCCTTCGCAGGTATTCTTTGTATCGCCATTATGTCCTCCCTTGTCGGTTATATTTCTTATAATCTCTTTTTTCACTTTTTGAAAGTTTTTTCTTATGCCTTCGTGGTCTTTTTCTTGGTTTAGGTCGTGGTGTAAAATTAACAAATTTTCGTTTAGCCATTCTCTTGTGATCTATCTAGTAGTGCAAAAGAAACTATACCCTGAAGCTCATCTGCTGTTCCTGCTGTCATTTTTAAAATATCACCAGCCTCAAGCACTAATGTATTATTTATAATATCTTTAGTAACACTTCCTGATAATGATTCGTTAAAAATTCTAAAAGTTGCACCTGCGGATGTATCAGTAACTTGTACATTTAAATTTACCCCACCACTAGATCCATTATTAATTTGTATTTGTTTAATTAATATAGTTGCATTTGTAGGGCATGTAACAACACTTGTTGTTCCTGTTGTTGATAAATTAACTCCTGCGTTTTGATATCTTATGGTCATTGTAAGAAAAAATTAAAAGTGTCTTGCTCTTCTTTTAAATCAAATTGAAATGAAAAATTTAATTGATTTTTTAATGTATCTAATGCCTCTAAAATTTGTCTCTGATTAGACTCATCATATTGTGGTTTAGGTTCTGGAATATAAATATCTATTTTTGCCATTACCTCATCATCCCAAATGGAAGACCATAAATAAATTCTTGATTAATAAACTGAGGTGCTCCATACAAACTTCCTAAACCCTGACCCATCATATTTTGTGGTTGTATATTAGGATCTTGTAACAATGCAGCAATTCCTGAACTATCGTCACTGCCTGTAGATATGATATTTCCATCAGGGCCTCTCATAAAACCTTTTTTTAAATTACCAGCAGCATCAATAATACCTGCTGATCTATCTTGCATGTATTGTTTATAACCATCAGCAGATCTTTCATAAAAATCGATACCTCTTTTAGGTCTTGGATCTCTACCACGTACAATGGCTCTATTTTTCAAACCTGAAAAAAAATCTATATTTTGACCTAAAGTATAATCTCTAAAAGGTCTTGTAATATTCATAAAGGTTCCGCCAGGAAATCCTATAGGAAATGTGGCAGCACCTTGTTGTCTTAATTGATTTAAAGTTGCAGGTTTATTCTGAGTTAAAAAAGCCTCTTGTTGTTTTCTTCCTCTATCTCCCGGTGTTGTTGTGCCTCTCTTATCACTTGCTATTTTCGTTGGCCTTTGTGTTTGTTGTGCAGAGTATTTTTGTCTTCTGTCATCCATTATCTTTGTCCATCGGGTTGCGTGTCAGCTCTAAAAGTTCCATATCTCCAACTTTGATTTACTGAAGTATTTTCTACTCTTAAACTAGCAAATCTAGCTCTAGCTCTAGTATCTACTTTAGTCGTTGAACTATTTATTGTAAAGGGCCCCAGTGGAGATGAAGTTTCATTATCTACTGGAAAATCCTTTAATAATATTGATATTTTAGCATCCCCTGTTAAAACTTTAAAGTCTGGCACAAATCTTCTCATGCTTATAAAAAATTGACCATTACCTTGAATATCTAAATCAAAATCTCCTGACTTAATAAAAGAGACAATTGCTGTAGAGGTGCCGTTTGCAGCTACTTGATTTGTGCCCTCTTCATGAGAATAGTATGTCGTAGCTCCTCGATTGTTTGTAATACCTTGAATAACAGGAAATGTAGGTACACCAGTTGAATTAAACTCTGTTGCATATGGGTTATCAAAAAGCGTTGCATCATAATAACTTGTTCTTGATAATGACCCAGTAGTCCAAACACGTTCTTGATAATTATATGTTACGACTCTATCAATGTTTACAGATCCAAATTTTGGATAGAACCAATTAATTTCAGAATACAAAGTATTATAACCAGCATAAACAATTTCACCACTAGTAAACTGTAAACCTAGATTATCTCCACCTGTAGTAAAAACAAAATCTTCTACTAAACATGGTAATGATTTAACTGTTCCATCATAAACAAAAAATCCACCTGCTTGACCCATCCAATAAACTGCCCCATCAACATATTGAATTGAGTGCTGACCTATAGCTCCACAGTTTGAGCCAACCTGTCGAATAGAGAATGTAAAAGGAGGGCCAACAAATTGCATAACATATGCAGCAGTATCTGTTAAAATTAAAATATAATCTTTTGCTTTTGCTGCTCCAACAATTTTAGTGCCGCTATCTAATCTAAAAGTTCCAGCAGTATTAGTTGAGGTAGGTGCATAATTAGTAGCGTCTTCTTGATCTGAAAATCTAATAAATAATTTATCTTGTGTCGTAGTTGTGCCTATTGTTGTCTCGGTTCCTAATATAATTAAATGTCTATCTCTTTCGGAAACAATTGATGCTACGGATGCAGTTGGAGCACCAGACAGTGCTGCGGCTCTAGTAGTTAAAGCAGCATTATTAGCATTAATAGGATTCCAAGAAAATGTTTTACCATTTTTTGCAGTGGCTATAAGTTGTTGTCCAAAATTATCTAATGACCAATTAGCAGGTTCAAGTATTACAGCTGAAGTTCCAGAAGCTGTGCCCCATCCTGTAAAGTTTTGTGCATCAGTAACAGTGGCACCATTGGAATGTGCTTGTCCGTTTGAGGTGCCCGGTGTCGCTGTTCCGTTAGCACCTCTTGTTATACCAGTTAAATCATTACTTGAAATACCGCTATAGGTAATTAATTCATTATCAACCAATATAACGCCTGATGTTGGTAAACCTGTGACTGATGTCAATGTTATACTTGTACCTGAACCACCTGTCCCTGCTGTGTCTGCATTAAGAGCACCATTTAAAGTTGTTTGAATAGGGTTTGTTACACTACCACCATAAAGACCTGTGCCCCATCCGTATCCAAATGTTTGAGTTGCAGGCCCAAAATCAACATAGGGTTTTATAGATACAGCACCGGCAGCAGTCATGCCTGTTCCTGTTTCAGCAGATGGCATAGTTAAAACTAATGATGTAAACGTAGACGATTGTACTTCAAATACCACGTCATCAAAATCTGTAGTTGAAAATCCTGTTGCTCCACCACCAGGTAACGTTACCGAGTCTAAAATAATATAATCACCTGCATTAAGATTAGTTCCTGATATATTAATTGTAACAGTTGCAGAACCATTCACAGAAGTAAAAGTCCCTCCTGATATTGTTGCAGCTAGCGGTGTAATGTCATAAAACGTATTAGAATAATAAACCAATAAACATTTATCTGTTCCTATCGCAGCATAAACTCTACCATCTAAATCTGTCCACATATGCTGATGTCTTGCATTTCCTGCTAAAGTTGATGTTGTAAGCTGTGACCATCCACCTATTTTCTCAGGCAATCCGTATCTGAATCTTACATTATCTCCATCAACCCATTGACCCTCAGCACCTGTTTCAGTGACTTGCTTATTAAATCCTGGTTGTATTGGTACACTTGTTAAAGGCATCCGTAATTATACCATAATAGATTATTGAAATCTATTTCACTTCATGAAGATTTGCACACTAATTCTAGGCATAATATCTGTTAGAACAGGGTTAACTTTGTGTTGAAATGGTGATTTTATAATAACAATTGAATTACCTTTTAAAGGCAACCACCCATGTGCTGTAGAGTCTGCAAACATAAACTCACCTCCCCAGTTAACATTCCATTTATTATTAATGTAATAGGTAGCACCATATTTCCAACTGCCATCGTTATGCCAGTTAATACCTGAGCTTTTTTTCATATAATGAATGTTAGTAGACATTTCTACAACGTCTTCAAATTGAAAAAAAGGATTGTGCTTCACTAATGTTTTTAATTTTTCAAAAGGTTGGTAATTACTAACACCTGTTCTTAGAGGTGGGTTTAATCTTTCTATAAGACCCTCTTCCCAAACACCTTTTGAGGTATGTAAATTTATTTGTTTTCGTTCTTTGATAATAGCATCATGTATACCTTTATACATATTTTGATCTAAAAAATTATGTATCCACCAAATTTTTCCAGGTACAGAATAATACAGATTCATTGAGGCCCTAAAAAACAATTAATGCAATATCTTGTTCCTTTAGTTACAGGATCTGTACCATGAATCCATATAGGTTCTGCTGGAAATATCATAGCATCTCCAGTTTTAAATGAACATTTTACACGTCCATCAAAAAATCTAAATTCACCGCCCTCATAACCTTCGTTTAAATTTATAGTGCAAGACGCTCTGTTTATTACACTAAAATCAGAATGATCTTTAATATACTGTCCCTCTTCATATTTAAGTATTCTAATATTATGTGTGGTTGTTAAAAAAAATTTATTCTCAAATGTTGGGCATATATTTTTATTTAAATGCATTTCATAATTTTGTAAAACTATGCTTAAGTAAGTTCTTATAATATCAAAAGGTTTTTTAAAAGACGCATCAATCTGCACGAAATGAGATAAATTAATACATTTAAAATTATCTTTTACATTTTGTTTTTCTTTAAATTTATAACTTTGTTCAGTCTCAGATAAGTATTTTTTGGTTTCAAAAAAATTAATTAAGCTATCACATATAGCTTTTGGCATTAGACCATCTATGTGATATTTCAGTTCGGTTATTTTATGGTCAAACATTTTTTATCTCTATCATAATAATATTTTTTACCCCATTGATCAGTATATTGCCTTAGAAACAATGTGCATGTATATCTTCTCATATTTTTTACAGGACTTACATTAGCAGAATGTGTTATGTCTGAAGGAAAAAATACAGCTCTATTAGGTTGAAATCCAATATGTATATCTAAATCTTCCATATCCTCATCTTTTCTTTTCGTATAAAAGACTGTGCCATTAGTTACAGCCACAGGGCCATCAATCATTAAAAGGACATTTGCAGCAGCAGTATCTGTATGAGGTTTTAAAGTATCTAAATTTCTCATGTCAATCCCAGAATCAGGGTCAATAACATCTATCTTAATATTAAACTTTTTTTCTGCTTGTCTACATAAAATGTCAGCTAAATCTTTATCATGTTTCAGAGAAAATCTCATACCATAATAAGTTTCTTTATTTCTTACAAGCTCTTTACCAAAGTATCTTGGAATATAAGGTAAGCCTTTCTTTACATAACCTTGAATTTTTTTAAGCTCTTCTTTTTCAAAAAAATCGTTTACAATCTGTATCATTTTAATATTGATTTTATTGTATTACAATAATAAGTATCATATCACAAGCACAATAAAAATGATAAATATATTAGATAAATCTAATAACGTTCAAGAACAGATCACTAGTTTAAATGTAACATATAAGAGATCAGTAAATATAATTTTTGGTCATTATCCTTTCCCAGAAGAAATTCATAACTTTATTATAGATATAAAAAACAATATTGATCCATCTATAAATTATTCAAATGTAAAAGGTGGTATGACTGATTGGTATTTTTTTAATAAAAAAAATAATTTTAATAAATTTTTTAATTACCTAATAAATAAAAATAGTCAAACTCACCCTGACATGTGGAAATATTTTTTTGATAAATATTTTGTTTCTAATGCTTGGGGCAATGAAATAAAAAAAGGGGATAGTGTGGGTTTTCACACACACCCTTGTACTCATGGTTTATTGTTTTTAAGTAAAGGTTGTGATTTAATTTTTCCAGAACTTAATATTACAATAACTCCAGAACCTGGAGATTATTATATTTTTCCTGGTGAAATATTACATGGTTTCAATAAACATACTGGAGATCTAAATAGATATACTTTAGTATTTAATATATTACAGGGAGATATATTTAAATTCCAAAATAAGGTAAAGGAGCTAAATGAAAGAAAAGACATCTAACATTACTAATTTTATTGGTGTTTATGATAATTTCATAACCCCTGAAGAGTGTAACAGAGCGATAAAATTTTTTGAAGACATGGATAAATTTAATAAAACAATGAATAGAATTACTTCTGAAGGTATGTCTGTTTTAAGAAAACAAGATCAGCATTATTTTTGCACGTTTGATCAATATGATGTGTGGTTTAAAGAACTTAAGACTATGGTTATAAACTTTGATTTAGCTTTTAATCATTACTGTGAACAAACAGGTGCTACAAATATTTATGATGTTAAGTATAAATATACTACACTTAAATTACAAAAAACGTTACCGACTGAAGGTTATCACGACTGGCATGTAGAGTATTCTAGTGTTGATAGTGAAGCTTTAAAAAGGGCTTTTGTTTTTTCTATATATTTAAATGATGTAAAAGATGGCGGAGAAACTGAATTTTTATATTTTTCAAAAAGGGTTAAACCTAAAAAAGGTAGAATTGTAATATGGCCAGCTGCTTTTCCTTATGTTCATAGAGGTAATCCACCAATATCAGGTGAAAAATATATCTTAACTTCTTGGATGTTGTTGCCTATGTTAAATGATAAGTTTTAACTTGTATATGAAGTAGGTCTTGCACCTATTCTTGCTACCTTAGCATCAGCAGTTTCTTGAGTGCCAGTCTCGTCAAAATAGTTATCCATGTCCCAATCAGATTGTAATCTAGCTAAATGTGCAGCATCCCATCTATTTGTAAATTCTTGAATTGAACCTAATGTTGCTTCATCATATTGAGAGTGAGGTGTTTCATCTCTATACTCAACTTCATCAGTATTTGGAGTTGTGCCATGTTGAATAGCCCATATATTTGAAAATTTTGATTGACTCCAAAATGCATCATCATCAATAACATAACCGTTACCAGCTGCATCGCCAGTTTGTTTAATAACTAACTTGTCGTCCATAACTACTGTCCAATTTGCTGATGTTGCCATAAATTTCTCCTAAGTTTTAATTATATATATCACAGCCAAATAAGGTTGTACAACAGATGTTGAATCACCTGTAAATGTTGCACTCATGTTATGGTTGTGCCCTTGTCCTGATCCTGCATTCGCTACACTCAAACCAGAGCTACTTGAAGATCCTTCAGGTGTGTGGAAAGGACTTGTTTGTCCACTGGCAGGTGTGTGACCACCACCAGAAGATGCGGTTGATATATTTGTTGGGTGGTTGTGCGAAGCCAATTGTGCAGTTGATAAAGTTGCATTAGCTGTTGAACCACCTACGTTTCCTGTAGATTGCACTTGTTCTGCTCCACCTGTTGAAGCTAATGCTTTGTTATTAGATTTACCTAAAGCAATTTTGTCAGATAAGTTCGGTAAATTAAAAGTAGATGAACCATCTCCTGTTCCGTATGTTGTACCAATAATTGCAAATAAAGCAGAATATGTTGATCTAGAAACCGCAGATCCATCACACTCTAAAAAGCCAGATGGCACTGAAGATGAAGACCACGGCACGATAGTTGCAGTAGGTATACCTTCGATGCCAGTAAGGTTTGCTCCAGTAAAATCGTATCTTGTTGCTTCGTAATTTGACATATTATTTCTCCATATAAGTCCAGCCTACATTTGAACCAGAAAAGACTAATCCAAAACCTGCACCCTCTGTGTTAACTACTAAGTCTGATGTTGCGTTAGCTATTTTAGAACTGTTTCTACCTACAGTCAATGCGGCAGTATCAAAATTAAATCTTGAATCTATAAAATGAACTTCATCACCAACAGCTGGTGACGCTGGAAGTGTAACTGTAAAAGCTCCACCCGTTGTATCTATAAAAAGTTTAGCTCCTGCTTGAATTGTTTCAGCAGCGGTAAGTGTTCTCCATTTTCTATATTCATTTGTTTTTACAATGTTTGTTCCATCTGAATAAACAACATAACAATTACCTTCACATAAAAGCACACCTGTTCCAGATGCAGTTTTAAATGTTAATGTATTTCCCGCATGATCTGTTCCGTCTTCAATGTTGAAAACTTTTTCAATACTATCTGGTAAAGTAACAGTTCTGTTTGCAGCTAATGTGCCAGTAAATTTTAGAGTTGCATTTCTTGCATTGGAAATTGTAGCATCTGTCATTGCTAGTGTTACATCTGCTGATGCAACATCAATTGCTTCAAAACCAGCTACTGCTTGTTGAACTAAATTTAAATTTGTATTTGTTTTGTTTCCCCATGTACCAGCGTTTTCACCGGTAGCCATTAATTCGAGTTTTAAATCTGACGAAAAAGTAGAAGCCATATTTTTTTATCTCCTGTTTTCCTAATTTTACTTGCAGCTATAAAGTAAATCAACCCTACCCCTAAGCAGCATCTTGCCATGTATTATTAACACCTAAATCAACTTCCTGCCACGGAGTAACATTTACGCTATTTATTGAGCTTGTTAATGATTGTCCTGTAGGAACCACTCTAGCATTAGCCTGAGTGCCTTCCTCACCCATAGCTGATGTTAAAGATAATCCAGAAACACCAACAATAACCTGAGGAACTTGTGTGATTGTACCTATAGAAGTAGTTAAAGACTGTCCTGTAACTGGTTCTGTTGTGGTTTGTGTTAAACTTGTAGTGCCTTGAGATGTAGTCAATGATGAACCTGTAACTGGTACATCTAAGAATAATCCTGCTGGTGCGTTACCTACAGAGGTCGTTAATGACTGACCTGTTAATGTTTCAGTAGTAGTTTGTGTTAATGATGTAGAGCCAAGTGAGCTCGTCATTGTATGTTCAGCTACAGTAATAGATAAATCAGCATTAGCTGTAACAGAATAAACTCCAAACGTCATACCTAGAGCTTGGCCTGTCACAGATACTGTCACATCAGTGAAAGAAGATTCACTACCAATTGATGATGTTAATGAAAGTCCAGTGTTATTTTTAGCAGAGTAATTTACACCCCAAGCTAAATTTCCATATGTATCTCTACCCCAACCCTCACCAATTAAAAACGTATCATCAATAGTTACAGATCCAGAAGATGTTGAGGCTGCAATTCCTGTTACTGGAACACCAATATCTACCACCTCTGTACCGATAGAGGTTGTTAGAGATTGTCCTGTAACTGTTGTAGCAAAAGAAATACCAGCAGTTTGTGTTCCTACTGATGAAGTTATTGATTGTCCTGTAACTGATACATCAGCGTTAGCAGTAACAGTAGTTGATCCGATTGAGGTCGCTAAAGCTTGTCCTGTTACATTTTCAAAAGGTTGTAGTTGTCCCCATGCATTTACGTTCCAAGCATCACCTCCCCATCCTACTTCAATTATTCCCTCTGCTGTTTCATTTCCAATAGCAGTTTGAAGTAAACCAGCAGTTGTTAAATTTACTATATCTCCTGTGCCAGGTACAACTGACCCTTGAGATATTGAAGATGATACTCCTGTTACTGAAGTAGAGAATGAAGCAAAACCCGAGGCTGCTCCAACAGATGATGTTAAACTAATTCCTGATACTGTTACATTTGCGTCAGCGGTAGTAGTGGCTGTACCGCT